>JGI20225J20221_1000195_pt2 | contig 288745 bp, 255 predicted proteins | sample BioMet4_FD_20221 | JGI IMG/M metagenome (IMG submission 20221) | reverse complement strand
TTTATTATCACAATATCTTGATAAATTGATATAAAATTTTGGTCGTTGAGTCAAGTCCACATCATTCTACATACCCATAGATGCCAATCCTCACTAAACCATCGAAGATCACTTCAAAACACCATGACCATGAACTTATTATACCAACAAGTTAGCAGACCTCACCCCAGAAAAGTATGCCACTGATAAGTCAGTGTTCCTGACATAGGAGCACAAGAATAAAACGTAGCAGATTCAACGAAGTGCAGATTATTGGGATATTGCGGCAAGCTGAGGCAGGAGTGAGCGTTGTCGATCTGTGCTGCTGAAATGGCTGAGGAATTGATCAGGAACCTGTCGGAAAAACTGCCCGCTGAAGGGGCTTGCCCCCGTCTTTGGTGTAGAGCCTGTAGAGCCCCATTGGTTGCCCAAAATGGTTGCCCACGAAAAAAGCCCTTACGGTGATTAACCGTAAGGGCTTGATTTTAATGGTGCGCCCGAAGAGATTCGAACTCCTGACCTACAGGTTCGTAGCCTGTTGCTCTATCCAGCTGAGCTACGAGCGCGTTGACGAAAGGGAAGTTAACTCAAGTCACAGTGGCCGTCAACCTTTTTTTCAAAATTATTTTTGAAAAGTCTGTGAACTTGTTTAAAAATATTTTTCAAAACTTCCCGTAAGGGAATGTACTTGCCCTTGGGCAAGCACTCCTCAAACCGACAGAAAAAAACTACTGGGCGCTGATGCCGTTGACGGCATGAGCCAGACGCGAGATTTTACGCGCGGCCTTCTTCCAGTGCATGGCGCCCTTGCCAGCGGCCTTGGCGAGTACAGAGGCGGCGCTGGAAAGAGCTTCGCTGGCCTGACCCTGTTCGTTGTTCTGGATGGCGGCGCGAACCTGCTTGATGGCATTCTTCACGCGGGTACGGGCGGCGCGATTGCGGCCTGCCCGCTGCAAGCTCTGCTTGTGACGCTTGAGGGCTGACTTATGGTTGGCCACTGTGAATCCTCCACATATGTTGGGCTTGCCCGCGCAAGCCATGAAAACAGAAGTTAGCGCGTTGTCGCGAAGAAGGGTAACTACCACCAGCACGCCTACCTGTCAAGCATTCGTGCCATTTTATCAAATCTTTTTTCAAATTCGGGGGTCAGGACGCCTGTTTACGCGCCCTGCCCCTCGCAAACCGTTGCCGGAATTACATCTGCAGGGCCGAAAAATCGGCCAGACGCGCAAACCTTGCTCCCAGGCAGTGCAGCATGCTCAGCCTGTTGCGGCGCAGGTCAGCCTCGTCGCACATAACCATTACCCCGGCAAAAAAGGCATCCACAGCAGGCCGCACGTCGCTCAGGCAGGCCAAAGCCGCAGCATGGTCGTGCGCGGCCCACAGGGCGTCAAGCCGGGGCAGCATTTCTTCAAGCGTGACGGCAAGGGCCTTTTCGGCATCTTCACGCAGCAGGGCCGGATCCCAATGGTCGGTCAGATCTTCTGTCTGTCCCTGCTTGCGCAGGATATTGGCCACGCGCTTGAAGGTTTGTACCGCAGCCTCGTAATCCGCCTGCTGGCTAAAGGCCGCCAGGGCGGCAAGGCGTGCGCCGCAGTCTTTAACATCTTCCGCGCCAGCGCCAAGGGCCGCGTCCACCAGCAGTGTATCCTGCCCCTGACTCATGAAGTAGTTGCGCAAACGAGCTGCGAAAAACTCCATGAGCTTGTCCAGCGCCTCCTGTGGAGCAAGCTTCCACTGGCGGTCGCCGTACAGCTGCTGCGCCATGGCAAAGAATTGCCGCACATCCACGGCAAGGCCAAATTCAAGCATGATGCGTATAATGCCCAGCGCACACCGCCGCAGCCCGTTGGGATCAGCCGCGCCGGTAGGAATCATGCCCAACCCGAAGCAGCCCGCAAGCGTATCGGCCTTGTCGGCCATGGAGAGCAAAGCGCCCGCAAGGCTTTTGGGCAGCGAAGAATCCGGCCCGGCTGGCAGATACTGCTCGCCAAGGGCATCGGCCACAGCGGTGCTCTCGCCTTTGCGGCCAGCATAGATGCCGCCCATAATGCCCTGCAGGGTATCAAACTCGCCCACAAGTCCGCTCACCAGATCAGCCTTTGAGAGGCGACCGGCACGCGCTGCGTCGTCGGCAAGTTTGGGAGCGCAGCTTTCGGCAAGCCAGCGGCACAGAGACTCAAGCCTGCGGGTTTTGTCGCCCATGCTGCCAAGACCGCCGATAAAAATGACCGAATCAAGCTTTTGCAGCCAGTGGTCAAAGGTATCGCGCAGGTCGGCCTGCCAGAAAAAGCGGGCGTCCTCAAGACGGGCACGCAGCACGCGCTCCCANCCGCGCTTGACCACGCCCATGTCTTCGGGCGTGATGTTGAGCACAGTGAGAAAATGCGGCAGCAGCTCGCCGCTGGCCCCTTCAATGCCAAAGCTCTTCTGGTGGCTCTCCATGCTGGTAAGCAGCACTTCGCGCGGCACCTCAAGATAGGCGGGGTCAAAGTCGGCCAGAAGCGGCACCGGGTGTTCTGCCAGCCCCTGCACCTCGTCCAGCAGGCTGTCTTTCCAAAGCACCTTGCCGCCTGCTGCAGCGGCCTGGGCGTTGCCGCCATCAATAATGACGCTACGGCGCTGGGCCGGGTCAATGGTGATGGCGCAGGACTTGGCGAGGGTTGCCAGAAATTCGTCGGCATGGGGTACGGCAAAGGGGCCGGGCCCGTGGATGCGATGGCCGCAGGTTTCACGCCCTGAGGTCATGGGGCCAACGGTAAAGGGAATGACGGCATCGTCCAGCAGTGCCAGCACCCAGCGCAGCGGTCGCGCATACGCCAGAGAGTACGCCCCCCAGTGCATGCGCTTTTGGAACGAGAGGGCCGTTATGATCGACGGGCAGATCTGCGCCAGCAGATCAACAGCGGCAGCGCCGCCGGTGCGCTTGCGCACGGCCACATACTCGCCTTTGTCCGTCTCGATGCGAAAGATGTCGTCCAGCGAGCAGGCGTTGGTGCGGGCAAAGCCCTCAAGCGCCTTGGTTGGTTTGCCTTCGGCGTCATAAGCCACACGCACTGGGGGGCCGGAGACCACTTCTTCCCTCTCCACCTGCACGGGGTTGAGGTTTTCAACTATCACCACGGCGCGGCGCGGCGTGCTCATCACGCGCAAAGCGCCATGCTCAAGCCCGGCCTCGTCCAGAGCGCCGCTAAAACGTGAGGCCAGTTCCCCTTCTTCCGGAGCCAGAAAACGCGAAGGCAATTCCTCGCTGCCAATTTCAAGCACAAAGGTCGCCACGGCTTACCTCGCATCCTTTTTGAGCATGGGATAGCCCAGTTCTTCACGCTGGGCCGCATACAGTCGCGCCACTCCAGCCGCCAGGGCGCGCACCCTGCCGATGTAGCCGGTGCGCTCGGTGATGGAGATCGCTCCGCGGGCGTCCAGAAGGTTGAAGGTATGGGAGCATTTGAGGCAGTAATCATAGGCGGGCCAGGGCAGCCCCATCTCAAGCAGAGCCTTGCACTGCCCCTCAAAATCGCTGAAGTGCCGCAAAAGCATCTCGGGATTGCTGGCCTCAAAATTATGGCGCGACTGCTCCACTTCNTTCTGNTGATAGATGTGGCCGTAAGTGACGTTTTTGTTCCAGGCCAGATCGTAAACAGATTCAACGCCCTGCAGATACATGGTGAGGCGCTCGAGGCCGTAGGTCAGCTCCACGCTGATGGGCGAAAGGTCAATGCCGCCAACCTGCTGAAAATAGGTAAACTGGCTCACTTCCATACCGTTGAGCCAAACCTCCCAGCCAAGCCCCCAGGCGCCGAGTGTGGGCGATTCCCAGTCGTCTTCCACAAAACGGATGTCGTGCTGCGCGGGGTTGATGCCCAGCGCATTGAGACTTTGCAGATACAGGTCCTGCACGTTGTCCGGCGAGGGTTTCATGATGACCTGAAACTGGAAGTACCGTTGCAGGCGGTTGGGATTTTCGCCGTAGCGGCCATCCGTGGGGCGACGGGATGGCTCCACGTAGGCAACGCTCCACGGTTCCGGCCCGATAACCCTCAAAAACGTGTTGGGGTTGAACGTACCGGCCCCGCATTCCACACCCGAAGGCTGTTCGATAACGCAACCCTGGTTGGCCCAGTAGTTCTGCAAAGTTAAAATGACATCCTGAAAATACATGCGCTGTCCTTTGTTCATAGCCTTTTTCAGACCCATACACGCGGCGGTTGCGTACACCGCCGCCCCAAAACCATCCCTGATTCTGAGCCGAAAACCCTGTCGCACCAGCGCTATACGTGGCGGAAGTATCCCCCTTCCCACGACAGGCCCAGGTGATATTGCACAAATCCGTCAATCACTTTGGCGCAAGAGCGCCTGTCCTCCGCTGGCAGGTCTTCCGCATGCCAGCCGGAGGGAAATTCTTGCTGTACATGGCGCAAAAGGTCAAGCCCGCCCGCGCCCAATTCCACCCCGTAACGCGCTGGCCCCGCCGCTGCGCGGCATGAGGGACAGCGCAGCTGGGCCTCGTCGACCACAAATTGCGCAGGGCCCGTAATGCTTGCGCCGCATGTGCCGCACCTGCCAAGGTCAGGGGCAAGCCCCAGCACGCCGGCAAAACGCAGTCTGAAAAAAAGTGGCAGCAATGAAGGTATGTTGTCCGCTTCTTCCAGTGTTTTGCGCAGGTCTTCCACCAGCAAAAAGGCCTCGTCCGCGCCCTCGTCGTTGACGCCCAGAGCTTCAACAAAGCGCAGGCAGTTGGCTGCCAGCCCCATACGCTGCCAGTTGCGCCGCAAACTCTGCGGCCCGCGCAGCAACACGGCCTCTTCCAGATTAAGAAAGCTGCCGCGCCCAGATGTCTTGACCCGGCAATGCAGGCTGTTGAGCACATCCAGGCAGCCGCAAAAACGACGCCTGCTGCGGCTGCCGCCAAAGGCGAACAACGTCAGCAGGCCGTGTTTGCGACAAAGCATTTTCAGCCACAGATCCGACTCGCGAAAGTGCCCGATGCGCAGCACAAGCGCGTGATCTGCCCATTCGGTCATTGCCGGTCCGAAGGGGGAAACGCCAGATTGCGCACCTGGCCGCTCTGCCCCGCCGGGGGCAGATCTTCACCGTCATACCGCAGGCGCACGCCGCCAGCATTGCCAAGTTTAAGCTCCAGGCTTTTACTGAAGGTAAGGGCAAAGGTATCGCCCTTGTGCAGCGAAAACTGGCGCGTGTCCGTTTTATCAGCGCTGGAATGGATCCAGCATTCTTCGGTAGCCGTAATAATAAGTTTGTGCACGCCTACCGGGGTTTCGTCAGCCTGCGCGGCAGGTGCGGCAGACGATGCGGCCGTCGCTGTAGCAGCTGGGGCGGTCGGCGCTGCCCCAGCAGGCAAAACAAAAGGTAGCCCCGAAGCCTGACCAGCTGCCGCAGCCTGTTGACCAGCGGCGGGGGCGGCAGGTTTGACGGCAGCCGCACCCTGCGCCTGGCTGGCAGCCGTGGCGGGGGCGGATGTGGCAGGGGCCTGAGCGGCAACGGGAGCATTTGCCCCCTGTGCCTGACCTGCAGGGGCGGCAGGCGCGATAGGAACGGAAGGACGAACCGCCAGATTGCCGGGGTCCACCGATTCCGCGCTTTGCATGGGCGCGGGCTGGGCCAGACGGCGCGTCTGGCGACCCAAAAAGTCCAGAGCTCCCTGCTGCCAGGCTATGAGCGCCGCCACAATAATACCCACCATCACAACCCCGCCCAGAATGGGTTTGAGGTTGCGCCGCGAGGTAAGAACCATCTCGGGCTCATAAACATTTTGCGGTGCGGCAGGCTCTGCCGCGCCCTCAAGCGCTCCGAGCGCCTCGCTGACTTCTTCGGCAGAAAGCCCCACGTACGCCGCGTATGAACGAATAAACCCCTTGGTGTACGCCAGAGGGGGCAAGGACTGCTCGTCCCCTTCCTCCAAAGCGCGCAGAAGACGGGCGCTGATTTTCAGCTTGTTTGCCGCGTCTTCCATGTCCAGGCCCCGCTTTTCGCGCTCTACGCGTAAGGCAGCGCCCAATTCCACTAAGGTCATGTTAAAGCCTCGATAATGGTCTTGCCACCCGGAGGGGCGGCTGTTGCCAGCAAAAAACCGCAACCGCCAGGGCGGCGCCGCTACATTCTGATGTCGATAACTGCCCGGCTGCGCAGCTGGTTGGTGTAGTCCTCAAAACGCTCCATGGCCTTGGGCTGACGCAGGATGCCGTCAATCAGGGGCTTGGCCTGCTCAAAGGTGAGCATTTTGACTTCGCCGCCGCCAGGACGATAAAGGTGCACCTGCGCCTTTCGACCCTGCAGATCAAAAAGCTCTGTAACATCGCCGGGCTTCATTTTGGAGAGGCGGGCCTCCCATTCCGGATTAAGTTTGTCCCACTCCACAGCGCCCATGTCGCCGCCGTTTTCCCTGTTGGGAGCGATGGAATACTTGCGCGTCACTTCTTCAAAGGTTGTCGCGCCAGACTTGATCTGCGCGGCCATGGCCGCCGCATTGACGTTGGGCGGATACACCAGCAGCCCCATGTGCAGCCCCGAACGGTCGTACAGGGTGTCTTTGTGCGCATCGTAATAGGTCTTGATTTCCTCAGGCGTAACCAGAACGCGGCGGCCCACTTCCATGGCCATAACACGCTGACGGATCAGGCCTTTTTCGATATTTCCACGCAGCTCGCCTATGCTGGTCCTTTGCTGGGCCAGCTTTTCTTCAAACTGCGGCTTGGTCAGGTTGTTCGCCTTCATGATCTTGGTTATTTCGGCGTCCACATCGGAGGGAGAGATGGTAACCTTGAGCCGCTTGGCTTCCTGAGCGACGAGAATATCCATAATCATGCCGTCGAGCGACTTGCGCAGCACGGCATCCACGGCTTTGGCCTGGGAGGGATCATTGGGATTGATGCGCGCCCGCATAAGATCGGGCACGGCGTTTTTCTGCAGGTCAAACATGGTGATGACCTGACCGTTGACCACAGCGGCCACCTTGTTGATCTGGGCGGCCTGAGCGCCAAAGGCGGTCATAAAACAGATAACCAGCGCCAAAACAAGCGTTTTTCTCACGTTATACTCCCTGATTGCGCACAAAAAAATCCGCGCTTTATCTGTAAAATTATATCCCAATCAAGAGCAATATGCAATGTAAGCGCTGCAACCCCGGCAAATGCCGCCTGCTGCGGGCCTGCCGCCCTGCCGTCAACGCCTCTTGCCCGAACCGCCGTTGTCGCGCTTGCGGGGCTGGTCGTCGCCAGACTTAACGCCTGGTTTAGGGGTTGCGCCGCTGTCCGCGCCTCGCCCCTGATTTTCCAGACCGCCGGGTGTTGCGCCGTCAGGGATGTCCCCTTCGTACACGTCGTCGCGCGGCATTGGCGGAGCTTTTCCATCTTCCAGACCTCCGGGCATGTCCTGGGCGGCAGACGCGTCTCCGCCCACCCCGTCAGGGTGCGCACGGGGCAGCGCAAGCAGGTCGGGGGCGATGTCCCTGGTCACCCTGACGGTGGACCCGGCCAGCGCTTTTTCAAGCCAGCTCTCAAAGGCCTCGGACATTTTTTGCTCGCGCAGGATGGTCTCAACCAGCGGGTATATCTCAGCCAGGTTCATCTGCGCGGGCGGGCGTTTTTCCAGCAGCGCTATGCCGCGCCACAGGCCTTCCTCCTGCCGCGCCGGGGCGCACTGGCCGGGTTTGAGGGCGGTTGCAGCCTTGCGCCAGTCCTGGGGCAGGTCGGTTGCCCGCACATTCAGGCACTGCAGCTGCACTTTTGTACGCGCATCGCCCATCCCGCCGGGAAAAACCGCGCAGAATCCTTCCACATCCTTACGCGACCCGGCGGAGATCAGGCACACGCGCAGGGTTTCGGGCATCTGAAAATCATCCTCGTGGGTCTGGTAATAGTCGCGCATCTCGGCCAGCGAAATACGAATACCCGACGCGAGAACCCTCTTTTCAAAGGTAAGCATGGAAAGATGATCGAGCAGAAGAGCCCGCCATTCCGCCTGGTCCAGCGACTCCTCGGCCAGATATTTGTCCAGCCCTTCGCCTCCGCCGTAGTCGTTTTTTACTTCGGCAACGGCGTTTTCGAGTGCTGCGTCGCTTACAGGCATCTGCAGCCGCTGCAAATCCTGGCGCACCAGAGCGTAGATAATCAGGGTTCCCAGGCCCTCGCCGTACTCGCGCCGCATATTCTCCAGCGACGGCGTGCGCATGGCCCCCAGAGAAGGCGAACGGCTGTCGAGCAGCGTCTGCAGCCTGCGCAGGGTGATGGGCTCGCCATTGACCGTGGCCACCACGCCGTCTGGCAAACGGGCTTCAAAGCAGCCCGCCAGCAGCAGACAAGCACAACAGGACAGCGCCAGGCACAGCTGACGCGTTACACGCGCAAGCGGCCCTGCGCCCCTGCCCTGACGCACGCGGACAACGAAAGACTGCATGAATCCGTCCACCATAATTTTCATATATTAGCGGCAGCTTCACGGCCAGACAAAAACGCTGGCGGGGAGGCCGCCTATGCTCCAGCCTGAGTCCGAATACCTTCAAGCGCAGTCCGCAGCCTGTCGAGCCCCTCGGCAAAGGGCACATCGGGGGGCAACGGCAGGTGCAGGCCTGCGGGGGGCAACATGCGGGCATCCTTCATGCTGGCCGTAAGAGCCACGATGCGCTCGGGCTGCACGGCATTTTGTCCNTCGGGCCACACGAGCCGCACATGGTTGATGTGTACGTCGGCCTTTTGCACCTGCAGTTCGGTGAGGAACTGCTTGAAATCGAGCACGGCGAGAAAATTGCGCAACTCTTCAGGAAAAGGCCCAAACCTGTCGCGGATGCCAAGGGCAGCCTCTTCTCTCGCGGCCCCGCCCGCTGCGGAGGTGAGCGTTTTGTAACAACGCAGACGTTCTCGCCCGTCCTCAATGTACGATGCGGGAATATGCGCAGGCAAGCCCAAAGTAAGTTCCGTTTCCACGGTATGCGCCTCGGGCGTGCCCTTGAGGCGGCCCACCGCCTCCTCTAGCATTTCAAGATACAGATCAAGCCCCACGCGGCACATGTGGCCCGACTGCACCTCGCCAAGGATATTGCCCGCTCCCCGCAGGCGCAGGTCTTCCATGGCGACCTGAAAGCCCGCGCCCAGATAGTCCATATCCATGATGATGCGCAGGCGCTCCTCGGCAATAGGGGTCAGGCGCTCCGCGTCAGGCACGACAAAAAAGGCGTAGGCCTGCCTGTCGCTGCGTCCCACGCGCCCCCGCAGCTGATAGAGCTGCCCAAGGCCAAACATCTGGGCCTGATCCACTACCAGGGTATTGGCGCGGGGGAAAGTCCAGCCCAGATTCGACAATGGAGGTGCACACCAGCACATCCAGCTCGCCGTGCCAGAAGTTGTGCATGGTGTCCTCAAGCTCTGTCTCGGACAGCTGCCCATGAGCCATGCCCACACGCGCCGTAGGCACAAGGGCGCGCACGTATTCGGCCACACGCTCAAGCCCCTGCACGCGGTTGTACACCCAGAATACCTGTCCCTCGCGCTCGATTTCGCGTTCCAGCACCTTGCGCAGCACGGAATCGTCGCGCCGCAGCACAGCCGAGGCCACAGGCTTGCGGTCCTGCGGGGCGGTTTCAATGATGGAAAGCTCGCGGATGCCCGACATGGAAAGTTGCAGGGTACGCGGAATGGGCGTGGCCGTAAGGGTCAGCACGTCCACATTTTTTTTCAGCGCCTTGAGTTTTTCCTTGTGCCGCACGCCAAANCGCTGCTCTTCGTCCAGTATCAGCAGGGCCAGATTGGGCAGCTTGACGTCGCTTGAGAGCACGCGATGCGTGCCGATGAGGATATCCACCTGACCGGAGGCCGCAGCCTTGAGCACNTCNTTTTGGCGGGGGCGCGGCACAAAGCGGCTGAGCAGCCCCACATTGACGGGAAAGCCCGCCAGACGCGCGCGAAAGGTCTGGTAATGCTGCTCGGCCAGCACNGTTGTNGGGCAGAGCAAAACNACCTGCCGCCCCTCTGAGGCTGCGCGAAAGGCCGCCCGCAGCGCCACCTCGGTCTTGCCAAAGCCCACGTCGCCGCACACCAGGCGGTCCATGGGCTGNGACTTGTCCATGTCGTCCAGCACGTCCTGAATGGCCTTGGCCTGGTCGGGCGTTTCCTCAAAACCGAATGTGGCTTCAAATTCGTGGTACAGCTCGCCGGGGGGATCGTAGCGAAANCCCTTTGTCACCTTGCGGTAGGCGTACATCTCCACCAGGTCGGCGGCGATTTTTTCAATGGCCTTGCGGGCTTTTTCCTTGCCCGAGGCCCAGCCTGCGCCGCCAAGTCGGTCCAGCGCCGGCTCCACGCCCTCCGAACCCTTGAACCGCTGGATAAGCCCCATCCGGTCGGCAGGTACATAGAGCTTGTCGCGCCCGGAGTACTCAATGAGCAAAAAGTCGTTGGCAACGGCGTTCACATCCATGTGGTGCAGACCGGCAAAGCGGCCAATGCCGTAATCGCGGTGCACCAGCAGGTCGCCGGGATTGAGATCGTCAAAAGAATCCAGCCCCTTGAATACGCGGGACGACACGCGGGGCGTTTTTTCGGCCTTGGGGTACAGGATGTCCTCGCCCAGCACCAGGGCGTTGTCCCAGGCCAGATCCGCGCCCTGACGATAGGGCGACACAAGGGCAAAAAGGCCGTGCTGGTCGGGGGCGTAGCGCAGGGCTGGCGCAATGCCGTCCTGCTCGGCCAGCTTCAGAAACTTGGCCCTGCTTCTGGCCGACGAAAAACTCAGCACCACCTGTCGGCGCGAGCCCTGCCACTCCTTGAGAGCTGCTGCAAGGTGCTGCCAGGGGCGGTCCTGCGCACCGGAAAGCGGAAAAAGATCGCTGAACGAATGCAGGGTTCTCTCCGCAAAATCCAGACCGCGCTCCTCTACCCCCATGACAAGAGGTTCGGCGTACACCCGTTGAAAGGCGTTCCACGGTGCGGGCTGCGAGCTTTTGCGCAAGGCCAGCGAGGCCGGTTGCGGCAGGGGCGCGTCCTCGTCCTCCAGTTTTTCCTTGAGGGCAAGGCGTCCGTCGCGCAGAGCCTCGGCGCTGTCGGCCTCGCCGGGCAGCAGCCACAGACAGTCTTGCGGCAACCATTCTTCAAGCAGGCTGGGGGCGTCAACGGCGCAGCCCGGCAACAGGCCGGCGCCACCGGCATCCAGGGCTTTTTTAAAAGAGTAGCAGTCGTTCTCGCCAATGCGGCCCTCGGCAAACATACGGTCAAACCGCATGCGCGTGGCCTCGGCCTCGCGGGCGTCCATGGAAAGCGGACTCACTGGCAGCAAGGTCAGCTCGTCGCAACCCTGCAGCGAACGCTGTGTTTCTGCATCAAAAAAACGCATTTCTTCCAGCGTGTCGCCAAAAAATTCCAGCCGNACAGGCCGTGCATAACCAGAGGGGAAGAGATCGAGGATGTCGCCGCGCCGGGCCATTTCGCCGGGGCGCGTGACCATGGCGACCCGCTCGTAACCCCACTCCACCGCCTGTTCAAGCAGCAGCTCTGGGGCGTAATCGCTGCCCTTGCCGATCTCGAGCGTGCGGCTGTGAAAAAAATTGACCGGCATGTAGCGCAGCAGCAGGCTTTCGACGCTGACCACCAGCACACGGGGACGATTTAGGCTCAAGGCGTACAGGGCGGCCATACGGGCAGCCCATGATGCCTTGTCCTGCCACTGGCTCAGGGGGGGCAGGCCCAGACAGGGCTGTTGCCACGCGGGGCGCACAATAGCTGGATCGGCCAGCGAAATCTCGGGAGAAAAAAGCGCTGCGAGGGCTCGGGCCGTGCTGAATTCTTCGCGGGTGCGGGCCAAAAGGGCCACGCTGCGCCCCTTGTCCAGAGCCTCGCAGGCAAGGCGGCAACGCGTGACCATGCCGCTACGTTCAAGATATATCTGCCTGTCGTTGCTTGAAAGCAGTACGCCGAAAGTGTCCATGAACCTGTGGGGGGTTATGCAAACAAGGCCGGGGGCAGCCTGCGCCGCCCCCGGCACGGCCGCGCAATTGCGGCCATGAAACGTCAAACCGGGCGGCAGCAGAAGGCCGCCGCCCGGTTTGCAAGTCATTTGCTTCTAGTGTCCGCAGCCGCCGGAGCAGCTGCTGCAACCGCCGCCCGTCTGGGGCAGGGGCACCGTGGGCTCAACAGTAAAGCCCATGTAGGACAGGTCAATCTTCACGCCTTCAACCTGAGCAAGAAGCTCCTTGTTGATGCAGAAGGTGAATCCGCCCTGGTCTTCGCTCATATCCTCGTCCGTGGCGGCGTCAAGCGCCAGGGCCAGATGGGGCCCGCTGCACCCGCCGGGAGCGAGATAAACACGAATGGTGCTTTTTTCCTTACCTTCAAAAAAGGCCGCCAGTTCCTTCTGGGCGCTTTCAGTCAGTTCAAGCATGGTTCCTCCGATGTTTTTCGACACGCTATATATTGTAGAGTAACGAAAAACAGGCTGGCCAGCTTCTTCCGGCCAGCGGGAAACCACCCCGCCTTACGCGTTGCTGCCGCAGCCGCTTGAGCAGCTGCCGCAACCACCGCTGTTGCCGTCTGAAGCAAAGGGCACTACGGGGTCAACCGCAAAGCCCATGTAGGTTAAATCAATTTTTACACCCTGCACTTCTGTCAAAAGATCTTTGTTGATGCAGAAGGTGTAGCCGGCCTGTTCCTCGGTTTGATCCTGGTCGTTAGGCTCATCCAGAGCCAGTGCAAGGCGCGGTCCGCCTCAACCTGCGGTCATGTAGACCCGGATGGGTTCCTTTTGCTTGCCGGTAAAGAACGAATCCAGTTCCTTACGGGCGCTGTCGGTCAATTCGATCATACGTCCTCCATGATTCGGGTGTTTTACTAACTAAGGTCATGCGTGGGCCTTGTCAATTACCGCAGGGCTTTTCTTTGAAGGGGAAAACGGCTAGAATGCTGACCATATCCACCTTTGGAGGAACCATGTCCACGACCCGGTTGCTGGAAAAAGACGAAATGGCGCGCGTGCTCGAACGCCTCGCCTCGCAGATACTTGAACGCCACGCGGCGTGCGAAGACGTAATGCTGGTGGGCATTGAACGGCGCGGCGCAGACCTTGCCCGCCGCCTTGACGCCCTGCTGCAGTCGCGCCTCGGGCACGCCGTGCCGCTGGGAACCCTTGATATCAACCTGTACCGCGACGACTGGACAAGCCTTGTGGGCAAACCCAGCATCGGCCAGTCGCGCATTACCGAAAACGTTGACGAAAAGGTCATCATTCTGGTGGACGACGTGCTCTACACCGGGCGCACAATACGGGCCGCCCTGGAGGCCCTGCTCGACTACGGCCGCCCGCGCTGCGTGGANCTGCTGACGCTCATCGACCGAGGCCACCGCGAGCTGCCCATCCACGCGGACTATGTGGGACGCATCGTCAACACCAGCAAGCAGGAGCATGTGGACGTCATGCTGACAGAGCGCGACGGCCAGGACAGTGTAAACCTNACCACGGCCTCATAACAGGCTGATCCCGGCTTTGCAGCCTGCGTGGCCGTACGGCCCGGTTCCGGCTGCCAATATACCGCCCTGCAGACAAATACCACTGCCGCCGCACTGCGGCGCCATGCCATAGCAGAGGAAACCATGCCCAAGCGCAAAACCTGACGCACTGCAAAAGGCTTCACGTTGTGGAGCTTACGCGAACGGCGGTCCGGATTGACGCTGGCGCATGGTTGTTCACTGCGCCGCTGATAAGGCAAATCCTCCGTTCGCGCTGCCGGTATCCCCATCGGCTTCGCCACGGGCCCCTGGCCCTTAAAAGGAGGATTTCATGAAACCAGGCTTCAACGTTTTTTCCACAACAACGGGCATTATTGCCACCGGCCTTGTTTTCGGCGTGCTCGCCGTACTGCTGCAGCAGACGGGCAACCCCGGCAACATGGGTATCTGCGTGGTCTGCTTTAACCGCGATATCGCCGGGGCGCTGGGCCTTCACCGTGCGGCGATTGTGCAGTATCTGCGGCCAGAGATCATGGGCATGGTGCTTGGCGCATTTGGGGCGGCACTGGCGTTTGGCGAATTCAAACCGCGCGGCGGCTCGGCCCCCATTACCCGCTTTTTGCTTGGCGGCATTGCCGGCATCGGCGCGCTGGTCTTTTTGGGCTGCCCGTGGCGCGTCATCCTGCGCCTGGCCGGCGGCGACGCCTTTGCCCTATTTGGCCTTGCGGGCCTGGTCTGCGGCGTGGGCATCGGCACGGTCTTTTTCCGCATGGGCTTTTCGCTGGGGCGCAGTCAGGTCCAGAGCAAGATTTCCGGTCTGGTGCTGCCCGGCATCATGCTCTCCTTTGTAGCGCTGTATCTCCTCAACCCGCAAGTGGCCGGGCAGCCGCAAAGCGGCGTGCTTTTCTACTCCGTCAAAGGGCCAGGCGCGCAGCATGCACCCTTTATCCTTTCCATTGGCGTGGGGCTGATTGTGGGCTTTCTGGCCCAGCGCAGCCGCTTTTGCACCATGGGCGCGCTGCGTGATGTACTGCTGTTCAAACAATGGAACCTGGCCCTGGGCTTTATGGCCATGCTGTGCGCGGCCCTGCTGCTCAACCTGTATTTGGGCGCGTTCAAGCCCGGCTTTGAAAACCAGCCCATCGCCCAGCCCGACAACCTCTGGAACTTCCTTGGCATGGTTACGGCCGGGCTGGCCTTTGCCCTTGCGGGCGGCTGCCCCGGGCGTCAGCTGTTTATGGCTGGCGAGGGCGACAACGACGCCGCCGTGTTTGCCGTGGGCCTTATTGTAGGAACAGCCTTGGCGCACAACTTTGGTCTGGCTTCCAGCCCCGCCGGGGTTGGACCGCATGGCATGGCGGCTACCCTCGCCGGCCTTGGCGTCTGCATCTGCGTCGGATTTTTCAACTGCAAGCGAGGCGCGTAATGTCCACAACCATTGATACCCGAGGCCTTTCCTGCCCGCAGCCCGTGCTTATGTTTCTTACCGCAGTCAAGACTGACGCGCAGGGGCCCTTCAGCGTACTGGTAGACAATGACGCAAGCCTCGAAAACGTCAGCCGCGCCGCCCGCAACCGCGGGTTTGCCGTGACCACCACGGACGAAAGCGACGGCGCAACCCGCATCGACATCAGCAAGTCCTGAAGCGGGCCTCAGCCCGTCCGACGACAGGCGCGCGGATGCGGCACAGACCGCGTCCGCGCACTGCAGTCAAAAGGCCAAAGCCAGCCTGTTTTCATAACCTGTACGCCCTATCTCCGGCCCGCCCCGTCCACTTCGCGCGGGTGGGCCGCATTTGCAGGAGAATCAATGACGCAGGACCAACCCCGAAGCGGACTGCTGCACGCTATTGCGCGAAAACTGCACGAGCTTTTTTTGCCCCCTCGCGGCAGGAACAACGCCCATAGCCAGCCGGGCAAGCACCGGCGCGCCTGCAACGACAGGGGGCTACTGGTCTTTGACCACACGGGCGAAGTGATCAAGGCCGAGCGCCTGTTGCGTGCCGCCGGGCTGGAGGTGGAGGTAAAAGGGCCTCCGCCGCAGATGCGTACCGGCTGTGACATGGTGGTGGTTTTTGAGCTGGTGCGTCAGGTTCGCGCGCTGGAAGTTCTTGAACAGGGCGGGCTTGTTCCCTCGCAGGTGGTCAGCGCCAACGATGTGCTGCTGGAGCCGGTTTCGCTGTTTCAGACCAAGAGCGTTGACGACCGCTGGATCATGGTACGCGCCGCCAACATGAAAATTACCCTGGATACCGCTGACGACCGCATCGTTAATATTTCGGGCGGCGGCTGCCCCGATGTGCCATGGGTAGCAAGCAAGCTCTGCGGCCTGCGCCTTGCCGAAGCCCCGGAACCGCTGAGCCTGGGTCAGACGCTCTGCTGCTACAGCCTGCAAAAGGCATTTGAAGAACTGCGGAGGCAACGCGCATGTGGTGCATAGTAGGAACTCTGCCCGATCAGGATTTTGCCTTGTGCCCTGCCGGGCTGGAGGACGACAGCACTGTTGCCGACGGTCTGCTGCGCCTGCCCGACGGCCAGCGCGTGCCGGTGCAACGCGGCACGGCGGCTCTGGCAGCCACAGCCATACTTGCCTGCGGCGCATTGGGCGTTGCCCCGCCGCGTCTGCTGCTGGCAGGCGACTCCGGTTCCGGCGCTGGCAGCCGGGCCATTTACGCATGGCTGGAACAAAACCTCGGCAGCATCGCTCCNGCGGGGCTGACCTTCCATTATCTTTTTCCTGATCTGGATTGGCACAACCGGGTGTTGATGGCCGTGCAGGCGCTGGCCGTGCGCCCCCGCATGGTGGCGGACGCGGGCTTTATGTACGTGGCCAAAATGAGCGGCTACGCCGACGCCTACGACCTTTTTACCCCTGATCTGGGCGAGCTGGCCTTTCTGGCGGACGAGAAAGCCCCGCATCCGTTCTACACCAGGGGCTTTTTGCTTGCGCGCGAGGATGACGTGACTCCCCTGCTGCGGCGCGCCATTGAGCACGGCAACTGCCCTAAAAATATGATTATCAAGGGCGCAAAAGACTATATCGTTACGGATGGCAGCATCACAGCCACGGTGGAGGCCCCCTCTGTCGCCGCCATGGAGTGCATCGGCGGCACGGGCGATCTGGTGACCGGGCTGGCGACGGCCTTTTTGTGCGCCGGAGCCTGCATGAACGAGGCCTGCACGGCGGCCGCCAGCATGGCCCGTCTGCTGGCCCAGCACTGCGCCCCCAACCCCGGCACGCAGATAGGCGAACTCATAGCCAAGCTGCCCGAAGCCCTGCACGAGGCTCGGGCCAAATGGCGGGGCGGCCTCGCCTCCATCTCCGCCAGATAACCCTCCCGCTACCAGCCTGGACGCCCTGCGGTTGCCCCAGACAAAACAACACTGCGACCTTCCTCGCGAGACGGAAGGCCGCAGTGCAAAGCTACCGCTGCCGCAAGCAGGCAACTGCCAGCGCGGCATTTAAGGGCGACGCCAGTCAGTGATGCGTCGCCTTTTGCCTGCGGGCCCTCAGGCGCAGCGTTACGCGCCATATCCACGAGAGCGCCAGCCCTACGGCAATGCCCAAAAAATCAAACAGGGTCTGCGCGGCCATGTGCGGACGGTTAAATCCCCATGCTGCGGCCTTGTTCCACGATGGATGGTACAGCGCCCAGGCAAGAAAGCCCGCCAGCGCAAGCACGCCCAGCGCGCCAAACAGCCAGTAGGCGGGGATGGGCTCCTCCCAGAAAAATGACGAGCGATAAAACCGCCGGCGCGCCAGGCATACCGTCAGCAGCACAATGCCGACCATGGAGGCGGTGATCCACGAAAAACCGTTGAGCAGCGCCCCCGCAACACCCAGCACGAGGCAGGCCACGGCCAGCACAAAAGCACGCGACTGACGACGCTCCAGCCCGTAGGAGACAAACAGCAGCGTCGCGCCAGAGATAGCCGTAAGAAAATGCCCCACGGCCAGCGCCTCGTAGGGAATCATGCTGCGCAGGGCGAGCAGCATGTGCCTGCCTGGCGGCAGCATGGCGCATACGAGCAGTATGACCCCGGCGGCAAAAACCATGTAGGCGGAAATGGAGTGCGAAAGCACCGACAGCCAGCGCCCCGTTTCGCGCAGCATGTCGCTACGCTGGCGCACCTCGTAGACGGCCAGCAGCACAGCGGCTGCCAGCAGAGGAATGATAAAGTAAATAATGCGGAACAGCAGCACCGCCGCAAAAACGGCCTGCGCCTGGGTCGTGTGGGTCAGGTGCAGGATGACAAGCTCAAAAACGCCCACCCCGCCTGGTATGTGCGTGAGCACCACGGCCACCTGAGCCATGAGGTAACTGGGCAGAAAATCAAGAAAGGTAATACCCATGTTGCACGGCAGCAGCACGTACATGCAGCCCGCAGCGGCAATAATGTCCACCCCGGCTACCAGGGCCTGGGCAAAGGCAATGTGCGGCGCGGGAAAGACAAATTCCCTGCCCAAAATGTGCACGGGCTTGCGTACCGTACAGCACAGGATAAGGTACGAGCAGGCTATAAGCAGCAGCACCACGCCCAGAATGCGCACGTCGGTCACGGGCATCCTGGCCAGCAGGTCGTCAGGAATAGCCGGAGGGCTGACAATAAAAATAAGCCCGCACAGCCCCAGCGCGCCGACCCAAAAGGTAACGGCCAGCATCAGCACGAGGCGCACTATTTCTACCAGCGAAAAACCCCAGGCCGAATAAAACCGGTAGCGCACGCTGGTACCGCCCAGCAGGGCGCCAAAATTGTAACTGACCGCCTGCCCCACAAACGAAACAAGCCCCACGCGGGGCAAAGGCAGATCTTTGTGAATGGCCTTGAGCGCCAGCCAGTCGTAGCCCACAAGGATAATGTAATTGATCACCATGAGCAGCATGGAGAAAAGAATGCGCCCGTGCGAAATCTGGTTTATGCTCTCGCGTATCTGGGCAATGCTGTAACTTTTGAGCTTGTGGTACAAAAGATATACGGCCAAAAGAAACACTGCCGTGATCAGCACGGTCCCAAGATAACGCAAATATTTTTTCATAGTCTGCCGTTGTTCATGCAGGTGAATTTTATGCCGCTCCAGCCGCACGCTCCTGGCTGCCCTTACGAGACTTCACAGGCTGGTCGGTGCAGGTCGCAACTCCAACATATACGCAGGTCCACCACCGCGCAAGCCTCAAGCTCATGACAATTAGCTGCACAGGCGCAGCCAGGGCGCAAGTCTTCTCCAGCCCGCGTATTTCGGGGCTTGACCGTTTTGAGCGCAGTGGTTAGGGTGAAGTTGCTGTTACGAAGTATAGCGGATTTATCACGAAGATCCGCNTTCAGTTCACAGCGGCTCGTACAGCCGTTTTTTTCGGAAAAATACCCCCCTTTGCTTGCTCCGCTGCCTGGGCAGCGGCGCTTTTTTTTCGTTTGTGAGGTCAGATTATGGCAACCATGACAAGCATCCCCATTTCCGTGCAAGGCTACAAAAAGCTGGAAGACGAACTGGCCCGCCTCAAGAGCGAACGGCCCGTCATTATCCAGGCCATCAAAGAAGCCCGTGAAGAAGGCGACCTGCGTGAAAACGCCGGGTACGATGCCGCGCGTGAGCGCCAGGGCATGGCAGAAGCACGCATCAAGTACATTGAATCGCGCATGGCGCTCTACCAGGTGGTTGATCTCGATGCCCTGAGCGGCGACAAGGTTATCTTTGGCTCCACTGTCGAAGTGGAAGACGTTGACAGCGGCGAAGCCCGCTCCTTTACCATTCTTGGCCCTGATGAGGCGGACCCCGCCAAGGGTTCAATCTCGTTTCTCTCGCCTGTGGGTCAGGCCCTGCTTAGCCGAGAGGTGGGCGACGAGGTTACGGTGGACATTCCTCGCGGCCGCGTCACCTATGAAGTGATCAATATCAGTTTCAAGGGCAGCAAAGTACTGAACTAAGGCCGGGTATTCTCCCAGCCGCTGCCGGTTCCGCGCCTTTTGGGTTTCGCGGATGCGATCTATCCCCAGATTTTTCTGTAGCGCGGCAACGCGCAAACCATTCCGAGTGCACCACGCGGCGCGCTCCGGCGGCTCTGCACAATTGCAGGGTACGGGGCGCGCCGACCAAATGCTTGATTCCAATGCCGCAGGGGCATCCCCGACGCTGGCGCAATCAGCCGCAGGTACGGGTTGCAATTTTTCTGCCGGGCGTATTTGTGCCCTTGCGCCTCTTGGCAGAACCTGCCAGCGTTTGCTACTCTTGCGCGTTTGCATGTTCCGGCGTCAGCAGAATGCCCGCGCCGACACAACCCAAGGTCTGCCATGACACTACCGCTGCCGCGTCTGCTCTATATTCTGGCCGCGCTCGCCTTGTATCTGCTGCTGTGGCGCAACCCGGTGACCATCTTTATGGCCGCCTGCCTGTCGTGCCTCTCGCTGCCGCTCTACCGGGGCCTGCTGATGAAAGGCCGGACATGGCGCAAACGGCTTGAAAGAGCCACCGGCGGCGCGCGCTGGCGCAAATTTCGTCTTGCCCTTTCAAGCAGCCTGCCTCTCTACGCCTATATTTCCACGCTTCTTTGCGCCATTCTTGTTCCCATTGCCATGCTGGCCCTCCTGGTTACGCCGCAGGCCGCCTCAGGCTTTGAGCGCCTGCGCGAATTGCAGGCCAACAACTTTCAGCTGCCTCCCGACTGGGTGGCNAACATCCAGCAGTGGCGGATGAGCCTGGCCGAGTACCCCCGCATAGAAAAGATGGTCAGCGACTTTCTGCAAAAGCTGGACGCCTTCTTTGGCGACGCCATGAGCCTGCTGCTGAGCAGGAGCATGGACTTTTTGGGCGGCACGATGACCGTGCTGTGGACGAGTTTTTTGTTTTTTACGCTTACCGTTATCTTTACAGCCTACGCGCGACATATCCGCAAAATTTCCGGGCGGATATTCCACATTTCGCAGTCCATGCTCGTGCGGTTTACGTCGGCCATTCACCGGGCCCTGCGCGGCATTTTGCTGGGCATAGTGCTGGTGGCGGCGGCCCAGGGCGTGTTGTGCGGCATAGCCTTTGCGGTTGCGGGCGTGAGACAGCCGGCATTTTGGGGCTTGCTGGCCACGCTTGTGGCTCCCATCCCCGCGATCGGCACAGCCATTGTATGGCTGCCGCTCTGCCTCTCGCTCTGGTTTACGGGCAACAGCATGGCGGCCATCGGCCTTGCCATGTGGGGCGTGATTGTTGTGGCGGGCGTTGACAACGTACTGCGCCCGCTCTTTTTGCAGCAGGGCATCAAGGCTCCTTTTTTTGTTCTGATAATCGCCATTCTTTGCGGCATGGCCAGCTTTGGACCAGTGGGCCTTATTGCTGGCCCCGTACTGCTGGCCTTTGCCATTCAAGCTGTGGAAGAAGGCAACCGTACCTACAGGCACAATGGATAAGCTAGACATAATACATTACCCCGGCGCAGGCAGGCACGCTCTCGGCAAGCCCCTTTCATTCATGGCCGCAGACGCCCTCAGGCGTCTGGCGGTTGTCGGTGTTTTTTTATGCGCCGTTTTTGCGGCGCTGCTTGCGGCAACGCCAGAGGCTGAGGCTGCCAGAGGCGCACGGGCCGCCATATTGATCAACATGGATACGGGCAAGGTGCTTTTTGAAAAAAACGCCGACATGTCCATCCCCCCGGCTTCGCTGACCAAGGTCATGTCCATGTTTCTGACCATGGACGCGGTAAGCGCCAAGCGTGTGAGCCTTGATGAAAAAATTCGCATCACGCCTGCGGCTTCGACTGTTGGCGGGTCGTCCATGCACCTGCGCAACGGCGAGCGTGTGGCTGTGCGCCAACTGCTTACCGGCGCGGCCGTGGCTTCGGGCAATGACGCAATCACAGCGCTTGCGCTGCGTGTGGGCGGTAACGAAAGGCAGTTTGTGCGCGCCATGAACCAAAAAGCCAACAGCCTGGGGCTGAACCGCACCGAATTCAAAAACCCCACTGGCCTGCCCGCCGCCGGGCAGCGCACAACCCCCCGCGACATGGCAAACCTCACGCGGGCCTACCTGCACGCGCACCCCGGCGCACAGACGTTTCACAACACCCGCGTGTTCACGCACCGCAACAGGCAGATGGCCAACACCAACGCCCTGCTGGGCTCGGTACGGGGCGTCAACGGCCTCAAAACCGGCTGGACTGTGGCTTCTGGATATAATCTGATAGTTACCGCCCAGCGCGGCGGCACGCGCCTGATTGCCGTTGTCATGGGCGGCACGAGCCGCAACGCGCGCGACGCCATGGCAGAGCGCCTGATCGAAGCGGGATTTGACGGCGGCGGCAATCCCAAAAAAATTCGCAGAAGCATGGGCTATAGACGCTAGCAATTACCGCAGAAAATATGCCAATAAAAAGGTTGTGGAGACTGGCCAGTAACTGACTGTGTTTTCACAACCTTTTTGTATTTGCCGTACTGGAGCAGACAGAGGTGACCGGCAAACCCCAATCCCTGTCCCTGGGGCGGGCATGTTACGGCCTGAAGGCACGCGGCAAAGGAGCAGCGGCGAAAAAGCTGGCGCGACGGGGAGAGAGGATAAGAGGATTTTTGGCCGCTGACAAGAAAGGCGGATCTTTTGCGCAGGGAGTGCACACAGACGTGCATGACCGAGCAAAAGATCCGCCTGACGCCGTCCAACAGCCGTTTCACCACACCCCGCTCTATGACGCGGGGCGTTTCGCGCTAAGAGGATTTTTGGCCGCTGACAAGAAAGGCGGATCTTTTGCGCAGGGAGTGCACGCAGACGTGCATAACCGAGCAAAAGATCCGCCTGACGCCGTCAGCGGCCAAAAAGACCTTAGCACGTAAGAGCTTGGTCGAGATCGGCTATAATATCATCAACATGTTCAACGCCAACAGAGAGGCGCACCATGCCGGGGGTGATGCCCGCCTCGCGCAGCNCATTTGTCGTACTGGAGCAGGCAGAGGTGACCGGCAAACCAAAATCCCTGTCCCTGGGGCGGGCATGTTACGGCCTGAAGTCACGCGGCAAAGGAGCAGCGGCGAAAAAGCTGGCGCGACGGCGGGAGCGGATAAGAGGATTTTTGGCCGCTGACAAGAAAGGCGGATCTTTTGCGCAGGGAGTGCACACAGACGTGCATGACCGAGCAAAAAATCCGCCTGACGCCGTCCAACATATCTTTCACCACACGCCCGCTCTATGACGCTGGGCGTTTCGCGCCAAGAGGATTTTTGGCCGCTGACAAGAAAGGCGAATCTTTTGCGCAGGGAGTGCACACAGACGTGCATGACCGAGCAAAAAATCCGCCTGACGCCGTCCAACATCTCTTTCACCACACGCCCGCTCTATGACGCTGGGCGTTTCGCGCTAAGAGGATTTTTGGCCGCTGACAAGAAAGGCGGATCTTTTGCGCAGGGAGTGCACACAGACGTGCATGACCGAGCAAAAAATCCGCCTGACGCCGTCAGCGGCCAAAAAGACCTTAGCGCGTAAGAGCTTGGTCGAGATCGGCTATAATATCATCAACATGTTCAACGCCAACAGAGAGGCGCACCATGCCGGGGGTGATGCCCGCCTCGCGCAGCTGCTCGTCGGTCAGCTGACGGTGGGTGGAACTGGCAGGGTGCAGCACGCAGGTGCGGATGTCGGCCACGTGCACCTGGAGCGAAATCATCTTGAGGTTGTCGATAAAATTCGCGCCAGCTTCGCGCCCGCCCTTGAGGGAGAGAGAGATGACGCCGCTGCAGCCCTTGGGCAGATATTTGTCGGCCAGGGCTTTTTGCGGGTGGCCGGGAAGGCGTGGATAGTTGACGAATTCCACTGCAGGGTGCTTTTCAAGGTAGGCGGCTACGGCCTCGGCATTGCGGCAGTGGCGCTCCATGCGCAGAGGCAGGGTTTCAAGGCCCTGGTTGATGTAAAACGCGCCCTGGGGGCTCTGGCAGCAACCCATGTCGCGCATGAGCTGTACGCGGGCCTTGACTATATAGGCGGCCTTGCCAAAGGCCTCGGCGTAGACCAGGCCATGGTAGGAAGGATCGGGCTCGGTAAATTCGGGAAACTTGCCCGAAGTCCAGTCAAAGTTGCCGCTGTCCACGACAACGCCGCCAACCTGCAGGGCATGACCATCCATGTATTTGGTGGTGGAGTGCACAACAATGTCGGCCCCATACTCAAAGGGGCGGCAGAGCACGGGCGTGGCAAAGGTGTTGTCTATAATGAAGGGCAGCCTGTGCCTGTGGGCAAGGTTGGCAAAGCGCTCGATGTCCAGCACATCCATGGAGGGGTTGGAGAGCGTTTCGCCAAACACGGCGCGGGTATTGGGGCGAAATGCCTTTTCCAGCTCCGCCTCTGAAGCGTTTTGATCCACAAAGGTAACTTCAATACCCAGCTTTTTGAGGGTAACGGCAAAAAGATTGAACGTACCGCCGTAGATGCTGGCGGCGCTGACCACGTGGTCGCCGCTCTGGGCAACGTTGAGCAGCGACAGCATGCTCGCTGCCTGGCCCGACGAGGTGCACAGCGCGCCCACGCCGCCCTCGAGAGCCGCAATCTTTTGCTCCACGGCGTCTACCGTGGGGTTGCCCAGGCGGGAATAAAAAAAACCTGCTTCGGCAAGATCAAAAAGTTTCGCCACTTCGGCGGTGGTGGAGTATTTGAAGGTGGTGCTCTGCACTATAGGCAGAACGCGGGGTTCGCCGTTGCCAGGTTCGTACCCGGCGTGCAGACAAAGAGATTCCGTTTTCATGCCGTCCTCTGCTGTGCTGGTGTTGGAAATTGCCGCGTTTTTTGCATAATGCCACGCGATTCTCGCACCGTAGCCCATGCGACAAGCCTAGGCAACCACCAGATACGTGGGGGGGGGCGCCCCCTGTGCGGCCGATGAAGAGAAAACAAAAAAAGTTCCTTCCTATTGACCGTTTGCAGCGAGAAGTATAGGCTTCTATGAAGCAGGTGGTCGCCTTGCGGCGTGTGGCACTCTTGGGGATTGCCGTTAAAAATTACGCAGCAACGCACCGCCAGTGTTGCTGATTTTCGTTTGCCGACAGCGCCGCTGATAGCGCGGCCTCGTACCTCGTTGCGCCGCTGTCTTGACGCGGAGTTGGCGCGATTTTGTTGCGCCGCACACGGGCCCTGTGGCAGGGCCCCAAAGCCTTTCACTCACTTTTGCCAGGAGGCTATTATGCGTATTGCCGTGGGTCTGGGCAAAAAAGGCGGAGAAGAGCGTTTAGAGCGCCAGGGCATAAGCCGCCGTGACTTCATGAAATTCTGCACGGCGGTAGCGGTGACGATGGGCTTCGGCCCCTCATTCGCTTCCGAGGTGGCCGCTGCGTTGGCCGGACGCCGCGCCTCAGTGGTGTATTTGCACGCCGCTGAATGCACGGGCTGTTCTGAAGCGCTACTGCGCACCTACAAACCCTTCATTGATGCCGTCATTCTTGACACCATCTCCCTTGACTACCACGAAACCATCATGGCCGCCGCCGGTGAAGCCGCCGAACAAGCCCTGCATGCCGCCGTGGAAAACCCCAATGGCTTTATCTGCATGGTCGAAGGCGCCATTCCTACGGGCATGGACAACAAGTATGGCTATATTGGTGGCCATACCATGTACGACATTTGCAAAGAAATTCTGCCCAAGGCCAAGGCCGTGGTGAACATTGGTACCTGTGCCTGCTACGGCGGCGTTCAGGCTGCCAAGCCCAACCCCACCGGCGCCAAGGGCGTCAACGAATGCTTCGCCAGCCTGGGCGTAAAGGGCATCAATATTCCCGGCTGCCCCCCCAACCCCCTCAACATGGTAGGCGCTCTTGTGGCCTTTTTGCAGGGCCAGAAGATCGAGCTTGACGAACTGGGCCGCCCGCTCATGTTCTTCGGCCAGAGCGTTCACGACCTTTGCGAACGCCGCAAGCACTTCGACGCCGGCGAGTTTGCGCCTTCCTTCAATTCCGAAGAAGCGCGCAAGGGCTGGTGCCTTTACGAAGTGGGCTGCAAAGGCCCGCAGACGTACAACAACTGTCCCAAGGTTCTCTTCAATGAGACCAACTGGCCGGTGGCTGCCGGGCATCCCTGCATTGGTTGCAGTGAACCCGGTTTCTGGGACGAAATGTCGCCGTTCTACCAGAACTAGGGGGAATCATGAGCCAGATCAAACAAACGCCCCAGAGCAGTTACTCCGGGCCCATTGTGGTGGACCCGCTGACCCGCATCGAAGGGCATCTGCGTATTGAAGTGGAAGTTGAAGGCGGCAAAATCAAAGACGCCCGTAGCTGTGGTACGCTTTTCCGCGGCCTTGAAGTTATCCTGAAGGGTCGCGATCCGCGTGACGCCCAGCACTTCACCCAGCGCACCTGCGGCGTCTGCACTTACACGCACGCCCTTGCCTCTACCCGCGCGCTTGAAGACGCCATCAACAAGCCCATTCCGGCCAACGCCACCTACATCCGCAATCTTGTCATGGCCATGCAGTTCATGCATGACCACTTGGTGCATTTTTATCATCTGCACGCGCTTGACTTTGTGGACGTGGCCAATGCCCTGCAGGCCGACCCGGCCAAGGCCGCCAAGCTTGCCCAGTCCATTTCGCCCCGTCCGGCCAAGACAGAAGACTTTGCCGCCGTGCAGGCAAAACTGAAAACCTTTGTTGAAAGCGGCCAGCTTGGCCCCTTCACCAACGCCTACTTCCTGGGCGGCCACCCGAGCTACTACCTTGAGCCCGAAGCCAACCTGGTTGCCACCACCCACTATCTGGAAGCCCTGCGCGCCCAGGTGGACATTGCCAAGGGCATGGCCGTGTTCGGCGCCAAAAACCCGCACACCCAGTTTACGGTCGCTGGCGGCGTGACCTGCTACGAAGCCCTGACCCCCCAGCGCATCAAGGAATTCCGCGAGCTGTACAAGAAGGCCCGCACCTTCATTGAACAGGTCTATATTCCCGACCTGCTCATGGTGGCTGGCCAGTACAAAGACTGGGCTGCCCTTGGCGGCACGCACAACTTCTTGGCCTTTGGCGAGTTTCCCGCTGCTGGCGGNGAACGCGACCTCAACAGCCGCTGGTACAAGCCTGGCGTCATTTATGACCGCAAGATCGGCTCGGTGCAGACCTTTGATCCCACCAAGATTGAAGAACACGTGCGCCACAGCTGGTACGAGGGCGACAAGGCCCTCACCCCATACGAAGGCGAGACCAAACCTGCCTTCACCAAGATGGGTGATACCGACCGTTACTCCTGGCTCAAGGCGCCCCGCTACGCCGGGCAGTCGATGGAAACCGGCCCCCTCGCTCAGGTGCTGGTGGCCTACGGGCAGAACCACAAAACCATCAAGCCCGCTGTGGACGGCGTGCTGAAGGCCCTTAACGTGGGTCCTGAAGCGCTGTTCTCCACCCTTGGCCGTACGGCCGCCCGCGGTATCCAGACCCTGGTTATCGCCCAGCAGACCGAAAACTGGCTCAACGAATACGAAAACAACATTGCCAAAGACAAGCAGATCGTCGAAGACTACGCCGTACCTGCCAATGCTAAGGGCGTGGGCATCCTTGATGCCCCCCGCGGCGGTCTTTCGCACTGGCTCCGCATTGAAAACGGCAAGATCGGCAACTTCCAGCTGGTCGTGCCCACCACCTGGAACCTCGGACCTCGCGACGCCAAGGGCGTTATGGGCGCGGCCGAAGAAGCCCTCATCGGCACCCCTGTGGCCGATCCCAAGCGCCCGGTGGAAATCCTGCGCACTATCCACTCTTTCGACCCCTGCATTGCTTGCGCCGTGCACGTTATCGATGGAGAAACCAACGAAGTGCACAAGTTCAAGGTGCTGTAATACGCACTGACCAAGTATTGACAAAGGGCGGGGTTTACCCCGCCCTTTTTTTGACTGCACCGCCGCAGCATCGCAACGTCCCACATGGCGCGCAACTGTGCCGCAGTGCAAACGCAATAGACCGCGACCACTTATTCTGACATACTGCACAGACGTGCCGCAGCGCATGCTGACAGACGCCGGGCACCAACGCAGCAATCCCACATGAGAGCACACCGTGGAACAAAAAAAAGTACTGATTATGGGCGTCGGCAATATCCTGCTGACTGACGAGGGTTTTGGCGTGCGTGCCGTGGAATACCTGCAGGCCAACTACACGTGGCCTGAAAATGTCCGCCTTGAAGACGGCGGCACCCAGGGCCTCATGCTCATGACCGAGCTGATGGACTGCGACACGCTGGTTGTTCTTGACGTGGTGCTTGGGCCGGAAAAACCCGGAACAGTATACATGCTTGAGGGCGAAGACCTGCGTAAAAGTCTGAGCTTCAGGGATTCCATGCACCAGACAGACCTGCTGGACACCCTGGTAACGTGCAGCATGGCGGGTCACGAGGTTCAGGCTGTTGTTTTTGGACTACAGCCGTTTGACTACCACACCATGCAGGTGGGGCTGACCCCGCAGGCGCAGGCCCTGCTGCCGGAATTTTGCACAAAGGTGGTCGCCGCTCTTGAGCAGCGAGGCATAGCCCTGGCCGCTCCCAAAGCCTAAGAGCGCCTGACGCCCGACCTGTTGGGCGCATATCCATTTACTTTCGAGCACACAAGCCAGACAAGCCGCAAGGCCGGACACTCCCGTTTGGGAGCGCCCGGCCCTGTATCGTATTGCCATGCAAACAGCTTGAAAGATCAGGCCTCGGGGGGCAATCGTTCCTCACTATAAAGAACAAACCCCTCTGCCCGCAACATGGCCGCCCACACCCCGTCGCCAGCGCAAAGCGCGTGGCTGAAAGTGCCGTCATAGATACGGTCAAAGCCGCAGGAGGGCGACCGGCTTTTCAGGATGGCCGCCGTGCAGCCACCTTGGCGGGCCAGCTCCACGGCGCGGGCTGCGCCCTGTTCAAAGGCAAGGGTAACGTCTTGCCCGTCACGGTTCATGACGCGATCGCCCACACGCTCGCAGGGGCTGCGCGGCGTATCAAGGCCGCCCAGCAGTTCAGGACAGGCAGGGATAGCACTGCCCTCCTCCACAAGCCGCGTCACACGCGGGCAGGTATTGTCGCCGCCGTCGTAACGGCAGCGCTCGCCTGCAAGGCACGCACTGACAATGTAGCGCGTGGCCATTACTTGCCCTCGGTGTCAGGCAGCAAAGCCGCCTCCCACATTTCCTGATAGTACATGGAAGTTCCGGGGTTCCAGGCCGTTGCCGTGGCGTGGTCGTAACTTTCGGTTATGGGCCAGTCGGTGTGAGGCTTAAGGGCTTCCTCAAATGACGGGGCCTCCACAGTCGCTTCATATTCCAGGTTCAGCGTATAATTGGGGCCTTTCATAAAACGCAGATGATAACGCGGCATGGCCTTATCCTTAACTGGGTTTCGCCCTCGGCTGCCGGGCAAAATTTATCACGTCCACCCTTCACAACGTACTGCGAGCCATACGGCACGCAGACATGCCATATGGACAAAAGCAGACATGCGATGCAGGTGCTGGTTTGCAACCGAGGCACATCGCGCGGCTGTTGTTGCCGTACCTGTCGTTGAGACAAAAGCGCCGGGGAGGAAACCCTCCCCGGCGTACATATCAACGGCTGCCAGACACGTCTAGTGCGTGGTCATGACAAACTTGCTGATGACAAAGAGCACCACCAGCAGGCCCACGCCGAGGCCCCAGCTCCAGTGTACGAGCTTGAGTTCAACGGGATCCAGCGGTTCATATTCCATCTTTTCAATTTCTTCGTGGAGCTTAACTTCGGTTTTCGTTTCCATAACTTACTCCGTATAGTAAACTAGCCAGCCATCACAGGCGGGGTCATGCCGTGGAAGAAGGCGTAGGAGATGAACAGGCCCACCCAGATGATGAAACCGAACAGGCACACAATGTACACAACGGCCAGGCGACCGATGCCTTCTTCCTTCAGCTTGCGGAAGTTGGAAACCAAACCGATGCTGAAGAAGGTCAGCAGGAAGAACATGACGCGGAAGCTGTTGATGGCGCCGGACATGGACTTGCCGAGCTTATGCAGTTCGGGCGAAGACAGGCAGGCAAACAGAAGGATAAGGAACGTGCCAAGGTACCCCAGCACAAAGCGGGGGAAGCGATCCATAACGTCGCTCCAGGTCATGGTGCGTTCGCCACGGGTTTTGTCAAACTTGGCAGTCCAGATGTAGGCGAGGACGAGGGCCCACACGCCGATGAACATGTCGATGAAGATTTTGACCGTGGTGGTCACCATCACGATCCAGCCTGGCTCCCACTTGGTGCCAAGGCCAGCCATCTTGGAAAGAATCAGCGATTCCGTGATGGCGCCGCTGGCGATGGCGCCGCCGTCAGACTTGACGGCAAGACCCATCCAGCCGCCGGCCACCATGGGCTCGGTGTACAGGAAGTACTGGGCTATAAAGGGCAGAATNAGCATTTCAATGCAGGTAAAGACCACGACCAGCGAGGAAACCATGATCGGCACCACAGGCCGGGCGCGGATGGCGCCGCCGGTGGCGATAGCCGCCGAGACGCCGCAGATGGAAATGCCCGAAGCAAGAGGAGCAGCCCATTCCTTGTTGAACTTAAAATACTTACGGGCCACGTAGTAAACAACGGACCAGTACAGCAGGTAGGCTTCAACAATGGCGCACAGGCCTCGGAAAATAACGTGACCGGCAAAACCGGCTGCGTCTGCGGCCTTGACGCCAAGTTCCGCACCAAGAATAACGATGGCGATTTTGACGAAAAGTTCNGGGCGGCAGGCCTCGCGCAGGGATTCAGCAAAGCCGGGCGTAAGGTTGCCCAGCAGAATACCGACCACCAGGGCCACAATAAGACCGGCCTCAGTGCTCAAACCCAGCGACCAGGTTATGCCCAATTTGGTGATTTCGGTGGGGTTGGCGGCAATGAAGGCGTTTGCGCCAAGAGTGTAGCAGGCGATGGCAATAAAGAAAATGCAGGTAAACCCGTAAAGAAATTTACCAATATCGCCCTTCATGAGCTTGATGCCCACAGACATCACCGCCGCGATAAACGCATAGCTGGCGAGCAGCGCCCCCACGCCGGGCATAAACCCCTTGGATGCCGAAGCCCAGCAGTCAAGCGGGCTTTTGACCCACATGCCCATCTTGAGGCCCCAGCCCAGCAGGTCCAGACCTGCAAATTTGCCCAGGGCCATCAAGAAGATAAAGCAGCCGATAAGCAGCGCTACCTTGTCTTCATTAAAGGCTTTTGTTGATGCCATACCCAAACTCCTCCGTACAGGTTTAGCTAAAAAAACAAACTCCAGCCGCACCTACGCATCAAAGCCTGCCTTGTACCATAAAGAACAGGGCAGTCCATGCAACGCGTCTTGCCGCGGAAACAGCTGGAAACCGATACTTGCAGCACCAATTTATGACCACTTGGTCGTTGGTGCCTGTAAAAAACATACCTGTATGCAAGATATTGTCAAGCTCAAGTCCAAACAATAACAGCCAGTAACGGGCTTCTGAAGCTGTTTCTGCGGCGATAAAAGCCAAAAATCGATTTTTTCCCCGGCATCTCAGTCAGCGGGCCTGCGCATTGCTTCACATGCTGACATATTGTTTTGTTCACCTGTACTTATAATCGTACCACGCTTTTTGCCGCCTTGTAAAAAAAAGTGCAGTAAAAACATTTTTTTCGGATTTTTTATTGACACTACCCCGCTGTTTCACATATACACGTTTCTCGCGTTGGGCTGTCGTTCAATTGGCAGGACGACGGATTCTGACTCCGTTAATCAAGGTTCGAGTCCTTGCAGCCCAGCCAACCAAACTCGCGTCCCCATCGTCTAGCCGGCCCAGGACAACGGCCTTTCACGCCGTCGACAGGGGTTCAAATCCCCTTGGGGACGCCAATGTTTACAAAGGGTTACACACTCTTTTAGTTGATGCCGGAACTTGGTGACAAGTTACTGGTGACAAGATGCCCCTTGAGCTGCAATCTCATGGGGCATCGCTGTTTTTATCAGCCCGGCGGCGATGCGATATGTCGCTATCGCTCAACGCTGCCAGAATCACCGGCTGATCTCCATAGAGACCGGCACTGCGCACATATCGGTCAGTCGTGGTTGCCCGGTAATGGCCCATGAGCGATTGTGCCGCGCTCAAACCACCGCCACAAACGTAATGCTTGCCGACTGGTGCCACAGCGCGTGGAAGCCGAACGGCTTAATCCCGGCCTTGGCGCACAAACGCGGCATCATTTTGTTGCGCTGCTGGAACGGCTCGCCTAGCGAACCATCACAGTGCAGCTGCATAAACACGTTATCAACCGCGCACGGGCGTTCATCACGCCACCACGACAGCGCTTTATTAGCCAGCTCATCGTGCATCGGCACCCAGCGGCTGCGCTGTGCTCCACCACGGCCCTTGTGGTCAACGAGCCGGATTTTGCGTGTTTCAAAACACACATCGTCCCAGGTCAACCGGAAAACCTCGCCACGCTGCGCACCCGTATAAAAATAGGTCAGCAGCATAACCAAATCCTGTCCGGTCGCCATTTTCAGTACACTGATCACGTCAAACTCAGACGGAACGTACCGCCTCCTGCGCCAGAAACGACCTAATGCCCTCCATGGCAAAACGCATTTGCGGGAATCCCCGCGTAGCGTCCGCACCCCAATTCCGGCGGCCAGCAGGTTTTAACGCCAGACATTGGCGCGCTTTGCGCCGTGTTCTTCCGCTATGTCTGACAGACATTAGTATATAACATAGGCCGCTAAACTCCGCTACGTCTAGCGCTCCATCATCCATGCAATATGCCCAACATGCGCCTATAACTGTACGTTTTCCACAAATGTAGACTTGCTCATGTTTTTTCTGCATGGGCAAGATATCTCCAGGAGCAACGCACAGGCCTGCGGCAGTGAGGTTGTCAAAAATCTCTGAGCAGTCGGCGCAATAATAGCTGGCAGATATACTTCATGACCAAATCTGCGCTTCTCATAATCACTGTGCGGGTCTCGCCAGCGGTAAAGCCGCAGGCCAGTCGCCCCAGAAGGGATGCGCGCCGCAACTCACGCGCTTGCGGCCTTTGGTGGTTGCCAGTGGCGCAGGCGCATCGGCATTGCTCCAGTACCAATCTGCACCATTACAATCGCACGAGCAAACCAGCATACTCATTGCTACACCGCCTGCCCAAGCATGCGAGTTGCCAGATTTGACCTGGCATTACCCCCATAAAAAAACTGCAGATTCACGCGATACTCCAGCACCTGGGCAGCGAGGCGCCAATCGACGCCGTACACATCACGCATCCGGCGATCCACAAATACGCGTAGCGGGAAGAAGCGAACCCGCTTCTAGAGCCGTCGACCCTGCAAAAATCTGATTACGATAACGACAACCGCAATGACCAAAAGTATGTGGATAAAGCCACCCAATGAGTAGGATGTAATTATCCCCAACAACCACAATATAACGAGGACAACAGCAATCATTTCAAGCATATGAACCTCTGCGTTTGATGTTAATTGCTTCATGAGCAGAATCGTTATTTCAAACCAGATACGCGTGTGCGGTAGAGCACATACATTAGCAACTTATTATTGTATCATTAAAAAGATTGATCGAAGAGAATATGAAATATATAATAATACCATTATAGCTATTGAGGATACCAAGATGCTCAAAGATGCTACCCCAAACCAAAACCGCCTTCTTGCAGCATTACCCCCCCCAATTTATGCCATGTTACTGCCGCAGCTGGAGTTGGTTTCAATGCCACTGGGCAAGGTTTTATACGAATCCGGCGATGTCATGCGACATGTCTACTTTCCAATAGACTGCATTATCTCGCTATTATATGTGATGGAAAACGGCGCTTCAGCGGAAATTTCTGTAGTTGGCAATGAAGGCGTCATTGGCATCTCACTGTTCATGGGGGGAGAAAGTACCTCCAGCAGAGCCTTGGTACAAAGTGCTGGTCAGGCATACCGCCTGAGCGACAAACATTTTAAGGATGCCGTCAGTCATCACGTTGCAATGCTGCAACTGATGCTGCGTTATGTTCAGGCCTTAATTACGCAGATGGCGCAGACAGCAGTATGTAATCGACATCATTCCATAGACCAGCAGCTCTGTCGTTGGCTGTTGCTCTCGCTCGATCGCCTGCCTAGCAATCAGCTGAGCATGACGCAGGAACTGATCGCCAACATGCTGGGGGTTCGCCGCGAGGGCGTTACCGAAGCCGCAGGCAAGTTGCAGCGCCTGGGTGTCATTGAATATCGCCGGGGGCAGATTACCGTGCTGGACCGCCCAAAACTTGAAGAGCTGTGTTGCGAATGTTATGCGGTTGTCAAAGCAGAAACCGACCGTCTATTGCCCTTTCCACCAAAACCACCTGATAAACCTAGATAAATCAGAAACTGCTGGGTGCAAGGCAACCTATCCCCCATCACAAGCTGTTTGACAGGCCTTTCATCATAACCTGCCTGCCAAACTGCTTATATGTCCGAGGGACGCGCTTAACGTTTTTTGTTGTCCTGCGAATTTCCGTATAGTCCCCCTGCCAAACCACCCAGGGCTCCGCCAACGGCGGCTCCGACAGCCCAGTTTCCTCCCGTAAGCGCACCTATGCCCGCTCCTGCGCCAGCGCCGAGTGCTGCGCCCGACAGGCCGCCCTGCTGTGTTTTACTCATATTGGTGCACGCCAAGGGACCTGCGAACAGAAGAAAAATCGCAATAGTTGGGGCAAGTAGTTGTTTCATCATGATTCTCCATGGCTAATTTAATATGTAGAATGAGTTTTTTGTTTCTTGCTGCTTCCCATGGTTTGCTCAAGCCGTGTGGAAGTGTCGCTTCCAGAACCAGACATTGTAGCTTTAAGTTTGGGCTGCACCAACTCGCTCCACAGCACATCAAGGACAAGCCTGTCCTGCTTGAGGGGATTATTCATGCTATAGCTGTTAACGGCGCTGTGAATCTGTATGAGGCTCATGCCGTCCAGCCCGGCGCACCAGCTGCCGATCATGCTCTGCCGCAACGGCAGGATGCCCTTTTGACCCTGCCATTCCTTTTCGAGCTCAAGCATGCTCACAATGCCCGCAAGAAAAGCGTATTGCTCAAGCGATGATGAAGAATCCCACATCTTCAAAGTGACAACAGGCGCACTGCCATTTTGTTCAGTGCCCTGTGCATGCGCATTGACAGGAAAGGCCCATATAACCATTATGACGATCATTGTTACCACACAAAACATAAACCATGACGTCACCTTGTCCACTGTAACTTCCTTATTGATATTAGGCATCATGTTCTCCCTATTCAGATCTACCATTGCCATGTTGGCGAATGTCAATTCACACCACCTTTGACGCACTAAAAAGGTAAAACAAGGGTAATGGAACCATAATTTTGTGCCCCTTTCTGTTTTTTGAATTCTTCAGTCAGATAAACATGTCTGTAGGCAATTTGCAGGCTGTTTATGGTTACGGCTGCTCCAAAACTTACTTCCCCCACAAAGGGTTCTTTGGCCACGCGATGGCTGTCTCCCCATGTATTGCCGTCTAGGAAAATATTGTGGGCAACGGCGCGACCTTCACCGCCAGCGAAAACATAAAAACCCCAATCTTTGGATTGTCGTCCCCCCTTATCTTCGGGGGTTGGCGCACCAATGCTTGAACTTGGATGAATTTGTGAAGTGTTGAAGGATGGAGGCAGGTTCCAGCCCAGACGCAGTTCTGAGCCCGCAGTTGCCTGCGTCAGCACGTTGCCAACTGTGAGCGTGTGGTACGGCAAGACATCCCAGCTTAATCCCGACCAGATGCTTTGTTTGTTGAGGCGATAGTTTCTGCCCCAGGAGAGCGTCATGGCAGGTTCATCATGCAATTGGTGGTCCCAGCCTTTGGCGGTTTCAAATCCGCGCAACCGGTGCACTCCATTTTGCGCATATTCGGCCAGGGCGCTTGGCCCCACCACGCCCGCTGTAATCTCAAAGGTGTCCATCATCTGAATCTGCTTGGCGTGCAGTGCCAGAAAACTGTAAAGATACCCGGCGTATGGGCGATCATCCTCTTGAAGATCGCGGATCGTGGTATCCTTGGGTGTATAAATTGACTGCCCAGCCCCTGCTGAAATATTGTACTGTGTAAATTGTTTATTTTGTGACTTTTCAAATTTTTCCATTACTGAGTCAAACGTATCCGGAAAAATTCCATTTTTTGTAAGCGTATTTAGCGGCTTCGATATAACTCTAAATTTAACTGCATTGGTATAGTACCCATCGTGATGGTAAAATAAATCATTTTCGTAATATAGTACAAAAGTGCTCTTTTGCGATTCTGTATTGTCAATATTGTCTGGTTCTGATGCAAAACATATATTGCTTGCAAAAATAAATATCGCTAAAATAATAGTTTTAATATGGCAGTTCATAGCTATTCCTTTTGTTGTTACAATAATAATTACTACGAACTGCCTTTACAATTTCACATATAATGCAACGTTCATCTACCAAAAGAGTTTATGCAAGGCATTGCTCAGAAACTGTGTTGACACTTATAAATATGCTTGCTTTTTGCTTTGGCAAAACATTGCATATTTATTCTTTAAGCTTGTTTACAACAGCTTTGACCCCATTCACACGCTTTGCAACACGGGCGGCCAACCTGGAGTGCTCCGGCGAATCAGTTTTTCCCGAAAGGGTCACAACATTGTCCTTTGTTTCAACACTGATATTTAGCGTTGAAAGTCCCTTTTCTTTAAGAATATTTGCTTTAACGGCAGCAGTGATTGAAGCATCATCAACATACTCACCAACTGACTGATGTGCGGCTGCATCAACAATCAAATTGTTCACAACACCATTAACGCCATTGACTTTTTTTGCTATGCGCACTGCAAGGTCTGAATGCGCTGCGGTATCTATTTTGCCAGAGAGTGTAACGACTCCGTCCTTTGTCTCCACATTGATGCTAAGCGAAGAAAGACCCTTTTCGCCCAATATTTTGCTTTTTACGGCCGTTGTAATAACAGAGTCATCAAAGTATTCGCCTGCCGTTTGAGGCAAGTCATTGCTTGCTGCGGACGCATCCTGCATTGCTGACATGGCAAACGCCAAACCAAGAGTGAAGATGAGGGCAACAAATAAATCAGCGCATAGATTCTTCATGACAATGCAAATTCCTTGTTTACAGTTTATACAGTCGTGCATTAACTCATTAAAAACGTTTAATCATCGCGGGACTCTTTTATACTGTCCTTGATATCATTATACGAAGCGCTGATCTTGCTGACGTTCTTCTGCACATTCCCCTCCAGCTCAAGTTGTTTGTCTCCTGTTATCTTGCCAACAACTTCTTTTGCATGGCCGCTTATTTCTTTAAACTTGTTTCTGACTTTATTGTTTTTCATGGTATTTTCCCGTGTTAACGTGCAATACAGTGTTATGTTTGTGTTTGAGAGCATTTTCTGCGCAGCTGGCAGAAAATGCCCTCGATCTTTTACTCAAATGCTCTCCGCAGCGGGCACGTTGCGATCAGCACCTTTTACTTTTCGTAATTGAATTCGGGCATTGCCTTGATTGTTTCTTTGGTCGCGCCGGGCAAGATAAAGCGCGAATCCATCACCTTGAACTGGTTGAGCGGAACAACGATGTCGTGTTTGCCCATGCCAAGGAATCCGCCTGTACTCACAACTGCATACGAAAGGCCTTCGCTGGGCGTTACAATGATGTCTTCAATGCTGCCCAGTTTTTCCTTGTCCTCGGTGAATACATCCTTTTTCATGATATCCTTTGTGATGCTCCACCCCTTTGAGGCGGTAATGGCCTGCTCTTTTGTCGCTCCAATTGTCTGAGCTTGCGCCAGCGAGGCCCCGGCAACCAGTGAGATGGATGCAACAAGCGCACAAATCATAATCTTCTTGAAGAAATACATATTGCTCTCCTGGTAATAGTTTGACTGCATCTGCATGCGCATTGGCGGAAAGTTTCTAGATGATCTCTAGCTTGCCAGGCAATGAGCATTGCAATACTGATGCAAAATATATTGCTGCTGGATTATTGTTTGCCAACTAGCAAAGGCTGAGCTTCGGTAAAAAAACTTGAATTTTTTTAATTAATTTTATTAATGTGTTACATAAAAGCAGTTAAATTAACTACATTAATTATGCTTTTATTATAATATGTATTGTTAATGTGGCTTTTATAGAACTTTTATGACTACATATTTAAAGATTTTTCCAGCTTTGCTAACAGTCATACAAAAAATATACATCGTCTGTTCGCTACAACACATTTGGAATTTTTTATTTTATACAATTAATAAAAGTAAAAAATATAAAAATAATATAAACAATCATTTCATTAATCATAATGTCTGGTTGATTTAAAAAATGAGATAGCATTTGCGAGATTGATAATTTCGCAGGTCCTTGCGGTGAAATCGCCCCGACGGCCCACAGCCATGCTCTGGCGATTTTTAAGCAGGCAGAACGCGGAGCTTCTGTAACCAAGCTTGAGCATGGGCATGGCATGATAACGCCACATTTTACATCGGCCTGCGAATTCTGGCGGCAGCTCATGCCCTGCGGAACGACGGGCAAGACTGAAGGGGCACTGCCCCTGCCGCTGTACATAGACCTCTTGGGTGTGGGCGTCCGGCGTATGGCTTTTGGCCTATCCAGTGGTTGCCTGGTCGGCGACTGTTTGCCGATGGGCTTCTGGCTAACCGTATGCGGAATGTCAGGATAATGCGCCAGAGCAGCCGTTGTGGCACAGCTAACCGACAGCCAGCCATGCGAGGGCGCACACTGGCATGTTTTTGCACCGCAATGAAATCAGCGTTGGTGCTCTGCCGGACTGGGGATTGAGCGACGAGGGGGGGGAAGGGCGAGAGGAGCGAGAAGGGGCGCATCCTTTTGTTCTGGATGCTCGCGACAGGGAGGTGATGACTTTTTCTGCCATCGCTGGTGGATACAGCGCCAGCATGCGCAACGCGCAGGCTGGTCTGCGTTGTAAAACTTTTTTAAAATACCATTGTAAAACGCTGGCGACCGGCTTAGCGGAGGGGGAACCCCGGGCAAGCCAGTGTGACTTGGCTGAAAGATTCCTCCTCTGTCTTAAAAATTCACCCCATCTATCTTTTCAAAAAATTGCAAATTCTGTCAAATGTGCGCTGAAACTGCCTGTCAATATTACTGTACATTTTTGTGAGCACAGGGAACGGGTCTTCATGTCTGTATTTATAGGTATACTGCATGATTTCCACATGAATGCCATTTTTTTCTTTTTCGCCAAAAGTATTGCGAATTTCGTTAACCATCACAACATGGTCATCGGCCAGGGCGATCACATAGCGCCGTGCCCCCATACACCTCAGACGTTCCTCCCGCTCACTGCTGCCTATCCCATAATCAAGCATGCAGCGAAAGGCCTTTTCAAACTCGGTATTGTCCGCAAGCAAAACTTCAAGCCGGTCTGTTGAGAGCAGGCACTCCCTGAGTTTGCCTACAGCTTCGCTGTCGAGAATAAATTTTGATTCCGGGTGCAGACCGCTTACGACAGGCCCGCCGCAAAAGGAAATATGCCGCGATGCCGAAAAATACCCCGACATGTTTGCCATCATAAGAAGGTCGCCGAGAAGGGTTCCGATGGAGTAGGTAAAAAAATCAATTGTGGCATCTTTATCGATGGCCGGATGAAGACCATTCTTTATCATTTCAACAAGATTGATGAGATCATAGTAACTTTCAAGACCAGACTGGATAAAGCGCTCGGGCTGTTCGCAAAGCCGCGCGCTGATGGCCGCATTGACAAAGCTGGAACTGGTGAGGTCGGGCAGGGCACGTTTGCGCTCGCGGCTCAGGTGCGCCATACGTTGCGGATCCGCCCACCGGGCCGGGGCGCGGTTCATGTGAAATGCGAGCGGAAAAAGAACAACCGCGTGGCCGGTTGCTTCAACAACAGACGCGGCCCAAGGCAGGTATTTTGTCCAGTATCTTTCATTCAGACCATGAAGCATGATGACAACGTTGCGGGCCTTTTTCATTTGGGCCGGCATCATTACATGGTATCTGAAATTATTATTCTCCTGAATTTCTTCATCAACTTCTGATCCCGTAGCGCTGGCAGCCATCTGGGAATGTGCCGGGCCAACCCGCTGTCGTTCAGGAGAGTGAAAGCTGAAATTTCTGACGACGAGGTTATCCCCCAAAGGTACTTCGTCCTCTGAAAAGCTGACTCCGCCCGAAAAAAGTGTGACAAGTTTTGAATAGAGCATATATGTAATCCCTCCAATCCGTATGATAGTAATACAATTTTTAATGCTATCATAAACACGGATTGGCTACTATCAACTAGGTTTATACACTATATTTGCATCATGTTATAATGTCATTACATATATGCACCCCCTCGAAATCGGTTGCAAAAAACAATATAGGCATCTTCAAATTACTTATTGCTGAATAATAACAGCTACTTCATGTTCTTTATTGTCGTCAGCCAGTGGAACAAGCGAGTCATTTTGTGCAGTTCCATCAAGTGTGATGGAAAGGTTTTTGCCTCCAGCATATTTCTGAGTAATTTCTATATGATAGACCGCGCTACAATAGCGATAATGAACGGTGCAACAACCCCAGCTTTCAGGTAGGCAGGGGGCAATTCGCAACGCGCCATTTTCAATGTTGATTCCCATAAGAGATTCAAGCATCAGGCGATACATCCAGGCGGCGGAACCAGTATACCATGTCCAGCCGCCGCGCCCAACAAGGCCGGGGGCGGCATAAACGTCAGCGGCAGCCACATAGGGTTCCACTTCGTAGCGCGCCACATCCCCTGCGGTTTTGCAGTGATTTACCGGATTGATGATATTGAAGATTGCCCATGCCCGGCTGGAATCACCCAACTGGGCAAAGGCCATGGCCGCCCACACGGCTGCATGGGTGTATTGGCCCCCGTTTTCGCGCACACCAGGGGTGTATCCTCTGATATAGCCGGGGTTGGGGGTCTGCACGTCAAAAGGTGGTGTAAACAGTTTTACCAGTTTGTCCTCGCGCCGCACAAGGTAGTCATCCAGCGCCCGCATAGCCAGTTTGGCATGCTCCGCACTCCCTGCTTTTGAGAGCACAGACCAGCTTTGCGCTATGGAGTCGATACGGCACTCACTATTTTCTGCCGAGCCCAGGGGGGTGCCGTCATCAAAGTATGCACGCCGATACCATCCGCCATCCCAGCCGTGTGTTTCTATTTTTTCTTTCAATACAGCTAGTTGACTTGAACATTCCTGATAAAACGGCAAATCGCCGCGTGCAGCCGCAAGGGGACCAAACCTGGCAAGCACATCGTAAAGGAAAAAGGCCAGCCAGACGCTTTCGCCTTTCCCACCAGCGCCAACTTTGTCCATTCCATCATTCCAATCGCCAGAACCCATAAGCGGCAGCCCGTGTGCGCCAAATTTTAACCCATAGCGTATTGCCAACACGCAATGCTCATAGATTGTTGCCGTGTTGCCAGAAGCGGATGGCTGGTCGTAATAAGCATCTTCATCGTCCTTGAGGGGCCGCCCTGTGATCAAGACAGCCTGCTCGTCCAGTATGCCGGTATCCTGGGTAGAACTGACATAGCGGCAAACGGCCTGCGGCAACCAGAGGTAGTCGTCCGAGCAGTGCGTGCGCACCCCTCGCCCTGACGGCGGATGCCACCAGTGCATGACATCACCCTCTGCAAACTGCCGCGATGCGCATAAAAGTATCTGTTCACGCAGCAAATGGGGTGCGGTATGCACAAGCGCCATTGCGTCCTGCAACTGGTCGCGGAATCCGAATGCACCGCCAGACTGATAAATGGCTCCGCGCCCCCACATCCTGCAGGCTATGGCCTGATACAGCAGCCAGCCGTTGGCCATCATGTTGAAAGACGTATCCGGTGTTTCCACATAGGCAGAGCCAAGCAGGCGATCCCACTGCCGCCAGACCCTGCTCAAGGATTTCTGCGTTGCCTCCACGCCTTTAAACCGCATGGCAAGTTCTCTGCATTCATCCTTGGATTTCCCGACTCCAAGCCGAAATGCAATGACCCTCTCCTCGCCGGCGGCGAGAGTGAACGGGACCTGAATAACGGCACACGGGTCCAGGCCAACACCGTTTCGGCCCGAAAGGCGGCTGCGCCCCATGGCCGCCGGATTGTCCAGAGAGCCATTGCGACCCAAAAATTCAGCGCGGTCGCAGCTCACAGATTTGATGCTGTCGTCTGTGCCAAAAAATGCTGTTCGACCAGAAAACTCAGAATTGTAGGAATTGCAGGCAAAAACCGTCCCGCTCATCTGGTCAACTTCTGTGGCTATGTGCATGCGTGTTTTCTCCGGCAAATCGCCCAAAACCCAGGCCACATAGCCCGTTGCCGACAGCCTGCGCGGTATTGGCGACTCATTTTTCACTGTCAGCCGCATGCATTTTACCGGGGCGTCCACGTCAACATGCACAAGAAGTTCTGATTTTATACCGCGTTCAGTATGTTCAAATACGCTGTAGCCAAAGCCGTGCCGGGTTGTGTAAGGCGTTTTGCCCCGGCATGGGCGGGGGGATGGCGACCAGAAGTAGCCGGTGTCGTTATCGCGAAGATAGAATGCCTCGCCCCTTGAATCACCCACGGGGTCATTTGACCACGGGGTAATGCGGTGCTCGTGGGCATTTTCGCTCCAGGTAAAGGCGAGCCCTGTTTCCGAAACAACGGTTCCAAACTGTGAATTTGCGAGCACATTGGCCCAGGGAGCGGGCGTGGCCTGGCCCTGAGCGGTAATTATAACATATTCCCGCCCGTCGGGAGTAAAACCTCCCAGTCCGTTAAAGAGAACAAGGTCATTGCGGGGGGCAGGCATGGCGCTTTCGGCACGGATAACTCTTGGCCCTTCCGACAGAGCAAGATAGGGAATTGTATTGACAGGCGCTATGCGGCCTTTTACCAGTTGCTCCAAAGACTCTTTGTCGTCGGCAATAATGACCCGGGCAACTGCCTGCATCAAGATTCGGTCTTCTTCAACTATGCGATCGGCAGAAAGGACAAAAATCCCCCCAGTTTTCCCAAGGCTACTGCCGTTTCCCTCTGCAATAAGCCCCATGATCTGGTCATGCAGAAGCTGCCTGTACCCGGCCTTGTCTTCATTCCAGATGACCAGGTCAACCAATAAGCCTTTAAGATTCCAGTAAGTATGCGCCCGCAAAAGCTGGCGGACAAGCTCGATATTGTCAACGCTTCCTATCCGCAACAGCAGTATGGGAAGATCGCCGGACAGCGTATACCCCCAAAGTCCGGACTGCCCCTTGCTGTTTTGCACAAGCACAGAGCTTTCTGCACGCAGTTGCGCATTGGCGTACACGATGGAATCTGCCAGACAAGTATATAGCTGCGCCTCCACCTCTGTGGCGTGGATCTGACGCAGCAGAATTTGGCCATGAACCCAAGCCATACGGGCAACGCGGTCGGCAATGCCCTTATCCCGGTATTTTTCAATGAGGGCCATGGCCGTTGTCCGTGATTCGCCCACGCCAGAAACAACATCAATTATTGCAGACTGCCCGGCCTCAAGCGTGATGCGTGTGCGCACGGCAACAACCGGGTCAAGCACGGCTCCAGCACTGTCAGAAAGATCAAAAACTTCCCTGTCCATTGCCCTTGGATTTTTTATGGTGCGCTCACGGCCAATAAATTGCCGTCTGCTCGTTTCGTAAGAAATGGCGTCAACAGGCACGCCGTGCACAGTCATCATGTGCAGCATGCAGGGGGTATTTTCTTCTTCAGAGCGGGCGCGGCGTGTGCATAGAATCGCAAACTGATCTTCAACTATTTCGGTCTGGACAAAAAGGTTGCTGAATGCCGGATGCAAGGCATCAGCGGCGCAAGAAGCAAGAACCACCTCGGCAAAACTGGTCATGTCTATGGTTCGCTGTTCCAGAGAGTTGTTCGTGATCTTTGTTCGCCGCAGTTCGACATCGTGTTCTGGCGAAACCGCAATATCCGTATGCACATCATAGTTAAGGTTACGGCAATGAAATTCGGCCCGCCCTTCTGAAAAAATCACCTTGAAATGTTCAGTTTTTACCTGGGTAGGCTGGAAGGTGGTAGACCAGTATTCTCCAGTGGCAAGATCGCGGATGTAACAAAACGTACCCCAGTCGTCACACGTCGTATCTTCTTTCCACCTGGTTACAGAAAGGTTTTTCCAGCGACTATACCCGCCACCGGCATTGGTTACCATGACATGATACCTGCCGTTTGAAAGCAGCTGAATCTCTGGCCTTGCAGTGTGCGGCGAACCGATGATGCGCGTTGCACCTTTTACAGACCTGTGAATTGCGGGAACACCCGACCGTGTTGCCGTGCGTACATAACCTGGAATTGCTTCCGGTGCCCGTTCCTGCAAAACCAGTATGGCGGATTGAAACTGGGGATCGCTTTCAAACCGTTTTTGCATGGGGTAATCAAGCAGCAAGGCCTCGAGGGCAAGCAGGCTCATTCCCTGATGATGCGCCATGTAGGAACGCACGATCTCGAATGTTTCCCCCCTGGGTAATCGCGATTCGGTATAGTCAACGGCCTCGTACATGCCGTACTCACCTTCTGCGCCTCCCTGTGAAAGACGTTCAAGGTTAAGGCAGGCATCACGTGGAGCTATCATGGCGGCCAAGGCCGAAGCGTATGGAGCCACAACCATATCTGCGGTCAGGTCGCGCTTGATGCCTAGCCCCGGCACCCCAAAGGCCTTGTACATATAGTCGGCGCGCGCGTCGGTCATGCAGTAGCCGCTTTCAGATATCCCCCACGGCAGCCCGTTTTTTCCCCCATATTCGATCTGTGCGGCAACAGCAGCTTTGCAGGATTGGTCAAGCAGGCTGTTTTCATAGAAGGGCATCACAAGAAGCGGCATCAGATACTCAAACATCGAGCCGCTCCAGGAAAGAAGCACCGGCTTTTGCCCCGTGGTGGTGGTTAAAAGCCGCCCAAGAGAAAACCAGCTTTCCTGCGGCAGATGGCCCTGTGCAATACCCACAAATACTGCCAGCCGGGCCTCTGAGGCCAGCAGATCATAATAGCTTGCATCTCTTCTGTTTTCGTCCACGTTGTAGCCGATAGACAGCAATTTTCGCGTGGAGTCGTAAAGAAAATCGTACTCAAGGCACGCTAGCCCGGTGCACTGCTCCATCATCTCCGTTATCTGTTCAAGCCGTGCCCTGGCTTGCCGGCTGCCTGCACCAACAAGTACCGCAAGCTCAGCAAAGAGAGGCTGCCTTGATGGTTTTTTTTCCTCTGCGGCGCACAATGCCAGACCCGGCAAAACAGTCTCTTCAAGCCGGGCAATTTCAAACAGGGTGAGGTGTGCGTCAAGCATNTGAAAACCTTGCAGAACAGCAGTGGGCATATCCTGAAGCNATGTCCAGGGCATAAAAAGCGCAAGCTCGTCCAGTTCATCCTGCACTTTGAGCAAAAACATTTCTTGCATGCTGCCGTAGTCGTCCGCTTTCAGCAGGTCTGAAGCCTGATCACGCTGGGCAAAAGCTGCTGTTGCAGATGTTTGTAGATGTTCAAGATTTTTTCTGACTTGACTTGCAGACGATGAAAACGACTGTATGGCCGCATCTAGCTCAAGGTTGAGAGCGCCTAGCGGTGCATTTGCAGCCTCACCGGAAGGTTTGGGGGCAGCTTCAACCAGGATGGCAAGCGTTTTTTTCAGGTCTTTAAAAAGCAGTGGATGGCTTACCCTTTTTTCTACAAAATCCTGCAACCCTGCGCGCAAGACTGAAAGGTGTCCAACCATGTTGCCACTGTCCACAGACGACACGTAGCGCGGCGACAGAGGCGTCAGAGACTGGGTGTCGTACCAGTTGAAAAAATGGCCTTTGTATCTTTCAAGTTTTTCCATCACTGACAGGGAGCTGGCTGTGCGCTCCAAAAATGCCCCGGCGGTTATAAAACCGAAATCATAGGCTGAAAGATTTGCCAGCAGCGCAATGCCCATATTGGTGGGTGAAGAACGGTGGGCTAGCCTGCCGGTGGGAACTTCCTGATAGTTGTCTGGCGGAAGCCAGTTGCTTTCAGCCCCGGCAAAGGTTGCAAAAAACTTCCAGGTCTTGCGGGCAATTCTGAACAGAAAAACGGTTTGCTCTGGGGTGAGCTTTTCCAGATGCCGCTTAAGAGGAAGGCTCGACCACCACGCCATGACCGGCGAAAAAAACCACAGCAGGCAAACAACGCCAGCCAGGGCAGTGCTTGCCGCCATGCCGTTGCCCAAAGCGATACAGGCAAGCATGCCCAGCAAGGCGGTTACGGGCCCGACCCACATGGCAACCACGGTTTCTCCAAGGTGATCGGGAGCAGCGTTGCCAGAACAGACCGATACATTCCACTGAAGAAGGCGTCTTTTTGAGGCCAGCATTCGCCAGAAACTGCGAAAAATGGCATCCAGATTTGAGGCTGCTTCAACAGGCAGGTAGAGCAATGCCTCTGCAGGTTGAGAAAAATGCCCTGGAAGTTCAGAAAGCTGAAGCCCGATGTGACGCCTGAAAGACGTATCCTTCGGTTTGTGGAGCATGGCAAAGACAGCTTCCAGCAAGGCTGGCAGAAACAAATAGCCAACCACCAGCGAGGTCCATTGCCACGATAATGGCAGTATGGCCCACCCAGAGATCAAAAGCACTATCAATGCGGCGGGGGTCAAGCTGCGGCGCAGATTATCAAAAATTTTCCAGCGCGAGAGCAACGAAAGAGAATTCTTGTGCATCTGCCCATCGCCCCCGGGGACGCGGGGCAACAGCCAGTTTATGATCTGCCAGTCTCCACGGATCCAGCGATGACGCCTTGCAGCATCGGTAAGATATGCCATGGGGTAATCTTCATAAAAAGAAACATCACTCAGCAGGCCAGAGCGGGCAAAGCAGCCCTCAAGAAGATCGTGACTGAGCACCTTGTTGTCAGGAAAGCGGCCAGACAGCATGGAGTCAAACGTATTCAGGTCGTAAACGCCCTTTCCGATGTAAGAGCCTTCGCCAAATATATCCTGATAGCTGTCAGAAACTGTGCGCGTGTATGGGTCAATGCCGCTCTTTTTGCAATTGAGACGGGCATAGCGCGAACGATTGGCCCCGGCCAGGCTTGGCTCTACGCGCGGCTGCAAGATGCCATATCCTTTGATTACACGCTGTTTACCCTCATCAAGCCGCGCGCGGTTGAGGGGGTGAGCCATGGCACCCACAAGCNGGCGGGCGGAATCTCGGGGCAACTGCGTATCTGTATCAAGCGTAATAATGTAGCGCACACGCGAAAAAACCGTCCGGTCACCCTCAACAACCGAAAAGACATCCGGNGTTCTGCCGCATAAANAATTGTTCAGTTCCTCAATCTTGCCGCGTTTACGCTCATGCCCCATCCATATTCCTTCCTGCGCATTCCATAAACGGGGGCGGTGAAACAGGAAAAACGGGGTGTAGTTTTCTGCTGCATATTTGGCATTAAGCTCTGCTGTCATTTGCCGGGCCGCACGGACGAGCAGCTTGTCAGTGGGGACGGTTTCCGTTGCAGAATCAGAAAAATCCGTGAGCAATCCAAAATATAATGATGTGTCCTGGTTGGCCAGAAAACGCACCTCAAGGTCATCAAACAAACACTTTATGGAATCTTTGCTGGTGAGCATTGCTGGCACAATAACCAGAGTGAGCAAATGCTCTGGCAAGCCTGTGGAAAAATCCATTTTGAGAAGAGGCTTGGGATTGATGACTATGGAAGCAATTTTATTGGCAACAGTCAGGGCCAGGTGGCAGGCTACAATGATAATGGGTAAAAGAAATAGAGATGCCCATAAGTTCTGTACACCCTGCGCCATGGCGACAAAGGCGAACGATACTGTAAAAAATAGCGTCAATAAAATGATTGTAGAGATATACAGAGGAACACGTAACCGGTTTGCCGCACGTGCAAGGCTCTGCACCGGGCCGAAATGGGCAGATATGGCAGTTTCAAGCAGGGGCTTGCCTTCAGCAGTCAAATAGCAGCCAACATGCGCATAACGAGCGTTTTTGCCATGCAGGCTCATGCCTTCACGGGCAAGTTCAATGGCTTTCAGAGCAATCTCGTTCTCTGTCAGGTGGCTGCACCTCGCCATTTTTTCGATAATGGTGCGGCAATAGTTGCGCGAATTGAAGTCCATGGCGGCATAAACTTCTGCGGGGTCCTTACGCAAAGTACCCTCAACCACGCTTACAGAATCGACAAACCCTTTCCAATCAATAGATTCGATGGCTCGCAGGCTGTTGAAACAATTGCTCATGGAAAGCTGGCTGGCAGCCTGCATCTGGTTTTCCACATGCACAAGCTGGTCAATCGTTTGGCCAGAGTCAGCAAGTTGCTGCTCAACCCACGTAAGTGGTAGCGCCAGGGAGGGCCCCATGCCTTTGAGCTGGCGGCTGAATTCGGCGACAAACGAGCCGGTAAGCGCTGGGTTTGACCGCGCCATGTCCGCAATTACCATGATCAAGTCTTTGGGAGAGGCCGCAGCGGTGTGCGTCAGCTTGCTTGCCCAATGCACGGCAAGTGCGCGGTCAGTTCTGTATGCAGCGATCAGCGTGCTGATATGTCTGATATTTTCTATGAGAGCAAAGCGGAACATGATGGGAACCGCCCATAATTCACCAATAGTGAGCACAGAAACGGTTTGATAGGATGTTAGAACCGCCTTCACGGTTTCAGCATTCACCCGCCCGTCACTATGCCATATGACCTCTTGGGCGATATCGTAGGCACGGGGCAGCCCTGCAGAAAATCCCGTGGTCAGATGAGGTAGCTCCCGGCTGTACCCCTTGGGCAAGTGCCGTCTTACTGCTCGAATCTGCTCTTCAAGAATATAAAAATTATCAAGAAGGCATTCTCCAGCGGGCGCTATCTGCACGCCGCACAGCGCGTCTTCATTCAGCAGGCTATGCACGGACAAAAACATTTTTTCGTTGTCCACAAGCCGTGGAAGCAAAACTTCCGGGTGCTTTTCTGTGGCAATGCGGTGTCTTTCTGCCAGCAGCCTGCCATGCTCTCCAAGGTGCTCGGTGCTGAATAGCTCTAGTTGATACTGCCCGACCTCACCGGCGTACTTCCAGGGTATCTGTTTTACCTGAAAAAAAGCCCGCAACGCGGAAAGGATTCCGTAAGGTGTCTTGCTAAATAGATTCATTATAAATATTTCCAGCATGTTAAATATAGATTGTTGTAATGATGACTGCGTGTTCCAAGCAGGATTGCCCCACTGAGCCCTTGCCGCCTGGTTTGTCGTTGGCGACTCATAGCCTGAGCCTTCCGGCGTGTCCGATCTGAAGAAAAGTCGTACAAGTGGGAAGACATAGGAGATAATTATTCAATAAAAATGCACGTTACTTAATTGTAAAAATAAATTTTACAAATACTTTTTCTCTTTTATAATCAACTTATGTAATACAGTACATATATTAATTTGATAATTTTTTCAGCGTATTCTGCTTTTTTACATTTAAATATTTCTGACAAAATATTCCACTATCAGGATATATCTACAAAAATAAATGAGATGCGGCTTAAAATATCAGCGTAAAAAATCACGACAATCGCTCGATGCGGCGATTGTCAGTTGAGGCTGACAGGGTTCTTTCGGGGGAGCGGGCAGGGCTTGTGCTACGCACTCCCTGCAACAAGGATAATCAGCTGCATCACGTGCTGACAGATTTTGAAACAGAATATCCCCATGCCAAAAATATCGGCAGCACAAATTTTATTGGCCTGCAATGCCAGTCTAAAAAGGCTATCAGCGATTAGCCGCGTGTGTATGACAAGTGAGGGTTTGTGGCGAGCTTTGTCTCATGGGCTGGCAGTAATCATGCCCTGAGAAAAAAATATTTAGTAGATATAATTGTTACACACAAAATAGTACTTTTATGTCTCTTATAAACATATAATAATTTTAAATAAATAAATTATAATTCATGAAAAATATAGTGACAATGGTAATTATAAGATTAAAATATAACTAAAATATAGACGCTGTAAATATGTTTATATGGCAATATTTTCGTTTTTACATGCAAACTTACTCACAAATTCCGAAAATAATTGCCCCACACAATATTACAACCAGGGGTTCATTTTGGATAAAATTATACTAGACACTCCCTCTCCAGAAATTTGCGCCAGCAAAATCTTTGAAGCCAGCGGTGCAAAATTCGATGCGGATGTAGCGAAGGACCTGTGGCAAAAAATCATGCAACACAAGTGGGTTCTGTCTGAAAGACTGAATCGGGATGTGGGATTCAAGATTGCCTGCACCGATTTTATTGAGAACATAGGGACGGATGAGGAACTTTCTACGCACAATCAGGAAAAGCTTTTGGTGCAGATGGGCGCGCGCACTATCAGCAGAGATATTTGGGACACTATCTCAGACACGCAACCCCCCAAAAAACTGATTCACAAAAGGATTATACTCCCTTTGGTCGAGGGGGCACTTACAGAAAAATATGGCGTCATCCCGCCTAAGACTATCATTTTTTTTGGCCCTCCCGGTACGGGCAAGACCCACTTTGTCAAGGCAATGGCCGGGCGACTGGCGTGGTGGTTCATAGAAATCGCACCAAGCATGCTTATGGTTGACGGTGTGGACAAAATTGGGGCTCATCTGCGAGCAATCATGGAAAAAACGCGAAGCCTGGACGAAGCCATTATTTTCATTGATGAATTTGAAGAATTCGCAGGCAGCCGGGACAGCGCCAACCGAATCGACAGATCCATTACCAACGAATTTCTCAAACAGGTACCACTGATCAAGAGCCAACCAAACAAAGTCCTGCTGGTATGCGCAACAAATTACATCCGCCAATTGGATACTGCGCTGCTCCGCCCGGGGCGCTTTGATTGCATCATTCCGGTTGGAACTCTGGATGACGATGGAAGAAAAACAATTCTGGAATACTATTTGTCGATGATGAACTGCGGCGTTGTTGATGTTGATCATATTGTAAGCTTGACGCCTAAATTTACGCCTGCAGATATTGAGTATCTATTCCAAATTGTTGCCCAGTATGCCTTTGAAGAAGAATGTGAAAGCGGGGCAAACACGCCTGTGACCACAGAGATGATTGCTGAAAAAATCGCTTCCTTCAGACCGTCTTTGACGGAAGCGATGATTGCGGAGTTTAGAGAAGATGTAGCAATTTATTCGAGGGTTTAATTTATGTGAGTCGCTACGGAAGGCTTTTATGGATTTTACGTATTGAAGCTGACCGGCGTGACCGTCTGACCCTCCCGCGAGGGGAAGATTATCTGGTTGCTGGGGCAGAATTTTAACATACGCCCTTCGGGCTTGAGCGCATACGCTCTTTAGCAGGGATGGTTAAAAGAGGTTAGTTCGGGGTGTATGCGGATGTCTTTTGATGTATCTGGATGTTCCCTAACATTGCTAATTTATGTAATTAATAATTTAGAGACTATCCCTACACGCCGTCGGCAAGGGTTCACCCCCCCCTTGGGACGCCACTTGAGACTAAAGGGTTACGTCGAAACATGTAACCCTTTTTCCGCGCCCGGCTACAGGCTGCAGGCCCTCCGGCACGCCAACCCAACGCAACTTCGGCTTGTCGGCCCCGCCCCAGAACCCGGCGTCGGCATTGCCCCGCAATCTCAATGCCTTTTGCCCTTGCCCTCTGGGGCGGCGTCCCATTACAGTGCAATCTTACGCAACGCTACTGCCACTGAGCCAAGTATGCCGCCGGGTTTCACTCTGTTGCTGTCCGCTCGGCAGGCCACGCAAGCCTCCCACCCCCTTCTAGCAAGGATACGCCCATGTCCGCCTCGCTGCTGCTCAATCCCTTTCGCAAGGCCCCCGAACATGCCGGTGCTGCCGACGTGACTGATTTTTCCCCTCTGACGGCGCAGCGCGTCCGCGCGTTCCATGCCTCGTTCAGCCAGTATCAGCCCACGCCTCTGACCAGCCTGCCCGGACTGGCCGCACGGATGGGCATAAAACACGTGTGCGTCAAGGATGAGTCAAAACGGTTTGGCCTCAACGCCTTTAAGGTTTTGGGCGGTTCGTACGCCGTTGCCCGCTGTCTGGCCGAGCGCATGCACCTGCCCGAAGCCGGGCTGGTAAAGGGCCTGCTTGAAAACTCCGCAGCCAGAGCGCAGGCGGGCAAAATCACGTTTATCAGCACCACGGACGGCAACCACGGCAGGGGGCTGGCCTGGACAGCCCGCGAGCTGGGCTACCCCTGCATCATCTATATGCCCAAGGGCTCGGACAAGACCCGCCAGAACAACATTCTGGCGCTGGACGCCCAGTGCACCGTCACCGATCTCAATTATGACGACACTGTGCGCATGAGCTGGGACCTCGCCCGCGAAAAAGGCTATGTGATGGTGCAGGACACCGCCTGGGACGGCTATGAGCAGATCCCCGGCTGGATCATGCAGGGATACCTGACCCTTGCCGCAGAAATACTCGAGCAGATGCAGGCAGCCAGCATACGGGCCACCCACTGTTTTTTGCAGGCGGGCGTGGGCTCGTTTGCAGCGGCGGTGACGGCCTTTTTGGTGGCCGCGCTGGGGGCGGAGGCTCCGCGCATCATTATAGTAGAGCCGCACGCCGCCGACTGCTTTTACCGCTCCGCTCTTGCTGGCGACGGCACGGCCCACGCCGTGGGCGGCAGCCTGCAAACCCTCATGGCTGGCCTTGCCTGCGGCGAGCCAAGCACCCTGGCATGGAATATACTTAAAGATTACAGCACGGCCTTTATGTCCTGCCCTGATTACCTGGCCGCCAACGGCATGCGCATGCTGGCAGCCCCGGTCGCGGGCGACCAGCCCATTGTTTCGGGCGAGTCGGGCGCGGCAGGCGCGGGCGCGCTGCACTGGCTCATGTGCAACCCGGCGGCAGCCGCGCAACGCGAGGCCCTGGGCCTCGATGCCGAGGCTCAGGTTCTGCTCATAAGCACCGAGGGCGACACCGTGCCCAACATCTATAGAAGTGTCGTCTGGCAAGGAGCGTATGCGGATGTAGACTGCGTATAAAACAGCACGAGCCCCCGCAATTTTGTCACCAGGTGGAGCGAGTGCTGCAACCCGGCATCATGCCGCGCAATCAGGCGGCATCCCATTCCTTTTTAAGCACGGCATAAATGCATGTATTTTCGTATCTTGGAGTGCCGTCTGCATTGTTGACAAATGAAATGTACTCCATAAAAAGTCCTTCCTTGCGCATGCATAGCCGCTCGCACAGTTTTTGCGAACGGATGTTGTTATTGTCCACATAGGCATACACGCGCCTTGCCCCCATCTGGGCAAAAAGGACATCAAAAAACGCCGTTGCGGCCTCATATGCGTAGCCCATGCCTTCATATCTGGCATTCAGCTGCCAGCCAACGCTGTAATTATCCGGCTCTTCCTTGGCCGCAAACATCACACCGATAATAGCGTCCTGTTCCTTGAGGCAAACGGCAAATTCCAGCATATTTGCACTCCGCCGTTCTACATCGGCAGCAGCCTCTTCAATGGTATCCAGTCGGTCATCAGCAAAGCATGTGGCTCGTGGATGGGACAAAATTTCAAGCAGCCCAGTCGCATCCTTGGATTCAAAGGGCCTCAAGACAAGCCTAGCTGTTTCAAACCTAGCCACGGCAATCTCCTTTTTTTCAAAAAGTCGCAACTGTTCAGGCCATGCTCACTGCTTTTCTAAAGAAGCCACTGGCACTGCAGCAGGTGTCTGCTTTGTGCCCCGGCTGAACAGACGCGTAACCATAATGAAAAACAGCGGCGTATAGTAAATGCCCAAGCCGGTTGCGGTAATCATACCCACCAGCACGGCCGTACCCAGTGCGTTTTGCGCACCTGCTCCTGCCCCACTGCTGAACGCCAGCGGCAGCACGCCAAGAATAAAACATAGAGATGTCATTATGATTGGTCGCAGGCGAATCCGGGAGGCTTCCAGCGTGGCTGCGACCAGATCCTTGCCGCCCTTGTGCAATGCCCTGGCGAACCCGACAATCAAGATAGAATTTTTTGCCGACAGTCCAATGATGGTCAGCAACGCAACCTGCAAATATATATCGTTGTTCATGCCCCGCAGATAGACAGCGCCCAGCGCACCCACAACGCCTGCGGGCACAGCCAGCAACACCGCCAGCGGTATGGTCCAGCTTTCATACAGGGCCGCCAGGCAAAGAAAGACCGCAACAATCGAAATAGCGTAGAGCAAGGGGGCCTGACTTGAGGCCACCACCTGCTGATAGGAAAGACCGGTCCAGGCATAATCAAAGCCCTGGGGCAAATTTGCAGCACTTTTTTCCATTGCCGCCATGGCGCTTCCGTTGCTTTGCCCTGGCGCGGCCGCCCCTTCGATTCTTACAGAGGGTATCCCCTGATAACGGGTGAGACTTGGCGAGGCCAAAACAGACTTCACGCCGATAAAACTGCTAAAGGGCACCATTTCGTTTTTGGCGTTTCGCAGATAAAACCGGCCAAGGCCGTCTATACCAGCGCGCACTGCCGGCTCTGCCTGAAAATAGACCTTTTTTGTTCTGCCCTTATCCGAAAAGTCGTTGATATATTCGCCCCCCCAGTAGGCACTGATGGCGCTGTTTATTTCGCCTCTGGTCAGGCCGTATGATCCGGCTTTGCCATTGTCGATAACCAGATCGTACTGTTCGGTATCAGCCATGCCGCTATAGCGCGCATAGGCAACAGCGGGCGATTTGGTCGCATTTTCCAGCAGTATATCCTTGGCATTGAGCAGCTCAGCATGCCCCCTGCCGCCACGGTCCATCAGCTCCATCTCAAAGCCAGACGAACTGCCAAGTTCCATGACGGCCGGGGGGGCCATTACAAATATTTCTGCCCCTGATATGGATAAAAACCGTGCCGTGGCGCGCTCCATAATATCAAACGCGCTTTGCCCTGCCCCCCGCTTGCTCCAGTCTTTAAGCAGAGGAAGCACCATGGCCGAATTCTGACCAGAGCCGCTGAACCCCCAGCCAATAACGCACATAACGCTTTCTATGGAATCCTTTTCTTCGGTGCGAAAGTAGGCATCAATCTCTCTGACGATTTTTTCTGTGCGCTCTAGCGACGCGCCCGGCGGCAGCAGCACATCAACAGACAAAAAGCCCTGGTCTTCGTCTGGCAAAAATGCTGAGGGCAAAAGCAGAAACAAAACAAGGCATGCGGCGGTTATTGCCGCAAATACCACGCTCCATGGCAGGGGTTTGCGCAGCATGACGCCCACCCCATGCACATACCGTTGTGTAAATGCCGCAACCCATCGGTTGAAATGCCCAAACAGCCCCTGACCCGTCTCGTGAACATGCGCCTGCAGCATTGTGGCGCACAGGGCTGGCGTAAGCACAATAGCTACCACCACAGATAATATCATGGACGCCACAATGGTGACGGAAAACTGCCTGAATATGGCCCCGGTAGAACCGGACATAAAGGCCATGGGTACAAATACCGCAGAAATAACCACGGCAACGCCCACCAGTGCCCCGGTTATCTGTCGCATGGATTTGAGGGCGGCCTCTTTTGGGGCAAGCCCCTCGTCGCGCATAAGGCGTTCTACATTTTCCACCACAACAATGGCGTCATCCACCAAAAGGCCGATGGCCAGAACCATGCCAAACATGGTGAGGGTATTGATGGAAAACCCCATTGCCGCAAACACGGCAAAAACTCCAAGCAGCACTACTGGCACTGCAATGGCCGGAATAAGCGTGGCGCGATAGCTTTGCATAAAAACGAACATCACCGCCACAACAAGCGCAATGGCCTCAAACAGCGTGCGCACTACCGACCGTATGGATTTTTCAACAATGGGGGCGCGGTCGTCGGCATATGCATACTTGAGCCCAGGCGGAAAAAAACCGGCCAGCGACTGCAATTCTGCCTTGATACCCCTGGCTGTTTCCAGAACATTTGCACCGGATGCAAGTTTAAAGGCCAAACCAGTACCCGCATGACCGTTAAAAAATGTACTGCCCATGGAACTTTCTTCATTCAATTCTATGCGGGCAACGTCCTTGAGCAGCAATACAGAGCCGTTTTCTTCAACTTTCAACTGTATCTGCTCAAATTCCTCCACAGTTTCCAGACTTGATGATGCGTTGATGTCGATATTGATTTCCTGACCGGGCATGGCGGGGGCCGCCCCCACCTGACCGCCGGCCACCTGGGCATTCTGTGAACGAACGGCAGCAATGACATCCTGCGGATTTAACTTGTATTGCCGCATTTTGTCCGGGTTGCACCAAATGCGCATGGCATTCTGAAAACCGTACAGGGTAATGGAACCAACACCGGCAATGCGGCTTAGCGGATCAACCAGAGAGCTGGCCACATAATCGCTGATGTCGTTGGGCCGCATGGTGTCTCTGGCGTCATAAAAGGCGACGGTCATAAACGAGTTGTCCACAGCCTTTAAAGCCTGAACCCCTTGCCGCTGCACGGCATCGGGCAACAGCGAAAGGGCCTGCTGCAACTTGTTTTGCACCTGCACCTGCGCCGTATTTGCATCTGTGCCCGCAGCAAAGGTAAGGATGATTTCCGTACCGCCAGAAGAACTGCTGGAGGATTTCATGTGCAGCAGATTGTCCAGTCCTTTTATCTGCTGCTCAATAATTTGCGTTACGCTGCGGTCAATTATGGATGCTGACGCTCCCGGATACTGCGCCGAAATGGATATCTGCGGCAGGGCGATATCCGGATAATGGGCAACAGGAAGCCGAACGATGGCAAGCCCCCCGGCCAGCATGATAATGATGGCAATAACCCATGCAAAAATGGGGCGATTGATAAAAAAATCTGCCATACGTCACCGCACCCCTTTGGCTGCCGCCGGGGCGGGGGTGACGTTTGCATTTGCTGCCGGGGCTGGTACGCCAATAACGGTTTCACCCGGCACGGCTTTCTGAAAACCCTCAACCACCAGCATGTCGCCTGCACTCAGTCCAGCACCCACAAGCCAGCGGTTGCCAATGGTGCGCTCAAGGCGCACATCGCGCCGCGCCACACCATAAAGACCCTTTTTTGCGCCCTCTTTGTGCAAAATATAAACAGCGTGTCCCCCGGCACTGTTCGCAAAGGCTGCCCCCTGCGGAATCAGCACGGCCCTGTCTATCGAGCCTTCTTCAATAACGGCCTTTACATACATGCCGGGAAGAAGCAGCCCATCCGGATTGCTAATCACAGCCCGCAGCATGAGGCTTCCCGTGCTTTGCCCCACAGATATTTCAGAAAACAGCAGGTCTCCCCGTATCCATGCCGGTTCACCAGTCTGTTGCGCCGCCGCAACAGGCGTGTAGGGCGAGCCGTCTTCAAGAATCAGGCGCACCTTGGTGCTATTGCCGTTGGCAGACACCCTCCCCTGGGCTATGGCCCGGCGCAGGCGAACGCTGTCGGCGCTGGGCTGGGTTATGTCCACAAACACACGGTCAATCTGCTGTATTACGGCCAGTGCCGATGGCTGGTTTGCCGTAACAAGAGCCCCCACCGTAACGGCAGAGGCTCCGATACGCCCAGAAACCGGGGCCTTTATTTCGGTATGCGCAAGGTTAATGGCGGCAGATTGCAGCTCGGCCTCGGCTCTGGCAACGCGGGCGCGGGCCTGCCCGTGCAGCGATATGGAATTGTCCAGCTCCTGCTGGCTTATGGCATACTGCTTGATCAGCAGCTTCTGGCGTTTTTCCAGCAGCGCTATGGACGTTACTGCGGCTTTTGCCTCTGCAAGCGAGGCACTAGCCGTGGCATACGCCGCCTGATAGCTGGCCGGGTCTAAGCGGTATAAAACCTGCCCCTCTTTTACATCTGTGCCTTCTTCAAAAAGACGCTCAAGAACAATGCCGTCTACCTGGGGCCGCACTTCTGCCGTCACCAGGGCTGTAACCCTGCCCGGCAGCGTGCTGCTCAGCGTCACCTTTTCTTCGCCCAGCACAAGATACTGGACCGCCACAGTGGTGTTTTCTGGCTTTTCTGCATCACTGCAGCCGAACACCGCCAGGGGCAGGCAACATATGGCCATCAGCCGCAGCAGGCGGGAAATCTTGGTAAGGCAAGGCATTACAAACACCTCAATTCATATATTGGCAAACAAAATTCGGCTTGCGCATTTGTCTGTAATTTGCCAGCGTAAAGTATAAAGCTACTTTATAGTCAAGGAAAAATTGTAATGAAAAAAAACCTGCTCACCACAGGTGAATTTGCCAGCCTGTGCCGCACACAAAAAAGCACCCTGCTGTTTTATGAAAAGGAAGGGCTGCTGAAACCAAAATATGTTTCAGAAAACAGGTATCGCCGCTATGGAATCGAACAGTTCTTTGAATTTGATATGCTTACCATGCTTAAGGATGTTGGCAGCTCGCTGAAGGAAATCAAGGCGCACCTGCACAACATGAACGGCGAAAAATTTTTGTCGTTTCTTCAGGAAAAACAGCTTGCAGCAGACAAGGAACTGCACAGGGTTGCGCAGCGCAAACTGATGCTGAAAGACATGACCACCTGCCTGCGCGAAGCCCTCAGTATCAAGTACGACAGCCTTTCCATCCAGCAACACAAGGCCGAGCAGCTGGAAATGACACCATCTGGCGCCAGACCTTCAGAAACGCAATGGGAACTGGTGCAACGCTTTGCGGAATTTAACAGGACCAATGCGCAAATGGAGGTGAAGCCGCGATACCCCTTTGGCATTGTTTACTGCATGGATGACATACAGCAGGGAGACTACGTCGACCGCTACTATTTCACCCGGATGCGTAATTCCACATTACCAGAACGCGTGCACACAAAACATGAGGGAAAATACGCAGTTCTAGCCCACATTGGCACGGATGACTCGCACAGGCAGACCCTTGCCAGCATGGTGCAAAAAATCCGCGCTGCGGGCTTGACCATAAAAAGCGATGCCTACGCCTACGACATGATGAGCTATATTATGCAGGATAACGGCGACTACTATGCGCTAAAATATGCCATTCTGGTAGAATAGAGGCGCATTGCCCAGCACCAAGCCTTGCGCACAGGGCCGGCCAACCGGCATTTTCCCCTTGCGGGCGGAGCGCTGTAATCGTAAAAACATACAAGAGATAGCAGCGCCCATTCATCAACTCCACAGAGAGGCCCCACATGCAGGTTTGCAAAAAAACAGCTGACGGCGTTTTGCATGTCAGCATAGCGGGCAAGATAGATACGGTCACAGCCCCTGCGCTGGACAGGGAGCTGCAGGAGGACTGCGCCACGGCGGACTCGCTGGTGCTTGATTTCAGCCAGGTGGACTACATTTCGAGCGCCGGTCTGCGCATACTGCTGCGCCTGCACAAACGGATGGTCGAACGCCAGGGCATGCGCATCGTCAATGCCAATGAAACCGTGAGAGAAGTGTTCAGCATCACGGGCTTTGTGGATCTGTTTACCATCGAATAACCCCACCCCACAAAGCTCCGCCGCGGTGCAGAGCCTTATTGCGCAGAGCGGGCAAGCCCGCAAAGGCGGGCCGCCATGCACAAAATGTTTCATAAGTGGCTCTTTATCTGCATCTTTCCCGCTTTTTGCATCACACTGGCGGCGTCCTATTTTTTGCAGACCCGACAGGCCGAAGAAAACGCCCGCTACATGCTTTCAAGCAATCTCGACGACGGGGCCAAGTATCTGCGCATGGTCGTCACCAACGCCACCCATATCCGGGAGATATCCGACGCGGGCGCTCTGGCCAAGGCACGGGCCTTTGCAGCCATAATCACGCAGAACCCCGGCATTCTCAATGTCACCACCCTGATGTTTTTTTTGCGCAAACTGCTTGATGTGGAAGAACTGAACGTCACGGACGAGCAGGGCGTCGTCGTAGCTTCCACATCTTCGTTCGTGGGCTACGACATGGCCTCCTCGCCGCAGTCCGCCGCGTTTTTGCCCGCTCTGCGCGATCTGGAATTTACCCTGGTGCAGGATATCATCCCCCGGGGCGCGGACAACGAACCCTTTCAGTATGCGGGCGTGGCGCGGCGCGACTGCACGGGCATCGTGCAGATCGGCTATTCACCCCGCCGCCTGCTTGAGGCCCTGCGCGCCGCCGCTGTGGATGAAATAGCCCCCCGCTACCATATCGGCTCACAGGGGTTTATGGCCATTGCCATTTATGGGGCTATCATCAGCAGCGGCAGCGAAACCGGCGTGCCTGTGGGGGCCAGCGTGAAGTCGCTTGGGCTGATACAGGCGCAACAGTCCGGCATGGTTACCATTCTTGGCAAACAGTACCTTTGCCAGAGTATGGAAGCTGACGGTTACACGCTGTTTGCCCTGCTGCCCCGCAGCGAGGTGTTTTTTTCACGCGATAGCATGCTCATGTATATTGCGGCCTGCAATATCGTGCTGTTTGCCCTCATTTTCTGGATGGTCTCACATCTGGTCAAACGGCTGGTCATCAACGACGTGTACCGCGTCAACGCCGACCTGCAAAAAATCACCTCGGGCAACCTTGATGTGGTGCTCAACGAGCGCACCACGCCAGAATTTGGCCTGCTCTCGGACGGCATCAACAAAACGGTGCAAAGCCTCAAGCAGGCTATCGACGCCGCAGCGGGCAGAATAGACGCCGAGCTGGAATTTGCCCGCGCCATCCAGTGCTCGTCGCTGCCGAGCGTGTTTCCCGCCTATCCGGAGAGGGAGGACTTTGACATCTTTGCCGTCATGCGGGCCGCCAAGGTGGTGGGCGGCGATTTTTACGATTTTTATCTCAGGGATAAAAACCAGCTTGTGATCGTGGTGGCCGACGTGGCTGACAAGGGCATCGGCGCGGCCCTGTTTATGATGACGGCCAAAACCCTCATAAAGAGCCTTGCCGAGTCGGGGCTTTCACCGGCGGAAATTTTTTTGCAGGCAAACAGGCGCATCTCTGCCCAGAATGACCAGGATATTTTTCTCACCGCCTTTCTAGGGGTTCTGGATCTCACCACCGGCAGGCTGGTCTGCGCCAATGCCGGGCACGAGCATCCGCTGCTTTTCAGACAGCAGGAGGCGCGCTACACGTGGATTGAGGCGGGCCACGGCCTGCCTCTTGGGGCCATGGGCAACTCCAGTTACCGCGAGCAGACGTTTCAACTGTCGCCGGGCGACCGCCTGCTGCTCTACACGGACGGCGTCAGCGANGCGGAAAACAGCCAGGGAGGCCGCCTGGGACTCAGCGGCATAGAAAACGCCGTGAGCGGCACTGAGGGCATGAGCGCCGAAAAAACCGTGCAGACCCTGCTGCAAAAGGTGGACGACTTTGCCTCCGGCGTGGAGCAGTCAGACGACATTACCATTCTGGCGCTTGAATTTGCTGGCATGGCCTGGGATGAGCTGCTGGTAACAGCCGACGACGCCCACCTTGAATCGGTGCTGGCTTTTTTGGNAACCAAGCTCAAGGCCGCCCAGTGCCCCGCCAAAACCCTACCCTTGCTGCTGGTGGCCGCAGAAGAAGTGTTCACCAACATAGCCCACTACGCCTACGCGCCGGATCAGGGCACGGTACTGCTGCGCTGCCGGGCGCGGAGCGGACCGTTTCAGCTTGTTGTGCAGTTTCAGGACAGCGGCCGTCCCTTCAATCCGCTGCAGCAGCCGGGGCCGGATACTACCCTGCCCGCCGGGCAGCGCGACGAGGGCGGGCTCGGCATTGCCATGGTACGCAGAATAATGACCCGGATGGACTACTCGCGCACTGCGGATGGAAAAAACATTCTCACCCTGTGGCGACAGGAAGAAGCGTAACCGGCATCCCACTGGTAGCCAAAGGCCGTCCCGCAACGCCGCCCCTGAACCGCCAGCGCGCATGGGGACGACAAACGGGCCACACATCTGCGACGCATGCCGTCGCCGCCGCACGGAGCATTTGCCATGAGCACCCAAAAGGCCGTCATCCAGGCCGTCACAGAATTTCTCGCCCCGCTCTTTGGGCCTGCCACGGAAATTCTTGATGATGAGTACACGAGAGAAAACTTTGACGACATCGCCGAGATGAACGGCAGGTGCTTCATGATGCGCGTGGCCCTTACCGGGCACGCGGAGGACGACGTTTATATATTTCGGGCCATTCCATTTACGGAGACCGAGCAGCACATCGCCCGCAACATCCTTGCCGAGTGGAAAAAAATCTTCAGCACCCCCCGCATAGACGATTACGCCGCAGTGTGCATACGGCAGGCCCAGCTCATCGGCATTGCCAAGATACTCTCACCCAAGCGCCATGTCACAGTGCTGGGCATACTCAACCTGTTGTCCTTCTGGTCGAGCGAAACCTACGAGGGTGAAAAGATTTCCTTTTCCGTGGCCATTGACGAGGCGGACCCTCGCCCGGCGCAGGTCAATTTTTTTGATGTCTGCAAGGAGGACTACGCCAAGGTTCTCACCTCAGGCTGCGACACACTGCTTGTGTGCAATGCCGAGGGCGGCATAACAGCCTACTGCGAGGCCCTCATGCCCGATGAGAAAGAGGCGGCCCACGTGTACGCGCCTCTGCCCTTTTTGCCGGTGGCCTACTGGACCTCCCAGCAGCGCTGCGCTTTTTGCCTCAGCAAAAACGGCGACATACTCATCTTTAAGAACCGGCAGCTTTTTTTTGCCAAACGGCGCGGCAAATGGCTGCACTTTTCGCACCAGGCCTACCTTGCCGAGCTTGGCTATCAGGGGCAAGGCGGCAGCCGGGGCACTATTGAGGCGCTGTACCTTAGCCTGCTCGACGTATCCTTCCGCCGCAAGGGAGCCTGCATCGGCTTTTTCAAAAAAAACGCCGTCACGCCCTGGATGATCAACGAACGCCGCAACCAGCGCATCGCGCAAAATATGGATCAGGCGGAGCTTGTGCGCATCTCGCAAGAGCACCTGCAGCGCCACCTTGAAGAAATTGTTAACGAAAAGGACATTCTGGCCCAGGCGGGCGGCAGCAAGACAGCACTGCTGCGCACTGCCCTGCCCAGCACGAACTTTGCGCAAATTCCCCGCAAGCTGCGGGCCGAGCTGCTCTCCATCGACGGAGCCACGCTGATCTTTGACGACGGCAGCGTCTTTGCCGTCGGGGCCATCCTCAAGGTTCCCGGGGGCAGCACCAGCGGCGGGCGCAAGGCTGCGGCCCTGACGCTTGCCGAACACGGCATCGGCATCAAGGTTTCCAACGACGGGCACATCACCGCCTGGAGCAACCGGGCCGAAGCCGGACAGGCCCTGTTTGAGATCGGCTAACCGTGCCTGCTGCGGGTAAGCCATGAGGCCGCAACAGTACAGGCAACGCCTCNGACAACAGGGCCCGACGTAGACAACAGGGGANGGCGGCAGGCCTGTTTTGCGCCGCTACGACACAGATTGGACGCTCAACCGGTAAAAACCGCTCTACAAGCCTTTTTTTTGTCTTGTCATGAACTTCTCGCTGAGGTAAATTGGCCGACAGAGAAGTTTTTATTTTTTCCTCCCGCTTTTTTGCTTGCCAACGGCACGGATTCCTAGTATGCATCCTCTTTCAACGATTGGTGCGGGAGGCTCCTTTCTGTTTTTCAATAACTTACTGACCAAGCATATACACTCAAGGTAAAGCCCTATCCCCAGCCCTGTTTACCCAGACAGGGATGGGTTTTTTACGCCTTGCCAGCAGTAGGTTTTTTTCAGCCTCTCCACCAGCTTACGCTTTCAGGGTGCAGTGACAGCAAGTTTTTTGCCCGCCGGCTTAGGCATGCTGATTTGTCGCGCAGCCGGGGCGCAACCGCTACCTATCTTGAGGTACCCATGGGCCAGCTCACCAAACAGTTCGGCAAAATCAAGGTTTCCCTCCCTATCCCACATCTGCTGAATCTGCAGATAGATTCTTACCAGAAATTCCTTCAGGAAGGCGTTTCAGATGCCGACCGCAGCCCAGAGGAAGGGCTGGAAGGTGTGTTCCACACCGTCTTCCCCATTGAGGATTTCAATAAGACCGCCAGTCTTGAGTTCGTCAGCTACGAAATCGGCGAACCCAAATACGACCAGGCCGAGTGCATTTCAAAGGGGCTGACNTACGAGGCTCCCATGCGCATCAAGGTGCGCCTGGTGGTCTATGACACCGATGAAGCTTCGGGCAACCGCACCATCCGCGACATCAAAGAGCAGGATATCTATTTTGGCACCCTGCCCCTGATGACGGAAAAGGGCACGTTTATCATCAACGGCACCGAGCGCGTCATCGTTAACCAGTTGCAGCGCTCGCCGGGCATCATTTTTGAGCACGATGGCGGCAAGACCCACACCAGCCGCAAGGTGCTTTACTCCTGCCGCATCATTCCCATGCGCGGCTCGTGGCTCGACTTTGACTTCGACCACAAGGACATCCTGTACGTCCGCATTGACCGTCGCCGCAAAATGCCCGCAACCATCCTGTTCAAGGCCATGGGCATGAGCAAGGAGCAGATCCTCGAGTACTTCTACTCGCAGGAGCACTACCGCATCGAGTCNGCCAGCAGCCTGTTCTGGGAGATCCGCAAGGATCTGTACCGCAAGGACAACGCCTACGCCGATATCTGCGACCCCCAGGGCAATGTCATCGTCAAGGCTGGCAAGCCCATCACCAAGCGCAGCTGGCGCATGATCTGCGAGTCGGGCATTGAAGCCATCGAGGTTCGCCCCGACACGCTGGACGCCATGTTTTTGGCTGAAGACGTGACCGATCCCAAGACCGGCGAAGTGCTGGCCGAAGCCGCCGACGAAATCACCGCCGGGCTGCTTGACCGCATCCGCGAGGCGGGCATCGTGCGTATCGCCGTGCTGCACACCAAGGGCACCGACACCTCGTCGTCCATCCGCGACACCCTGGTGCAGGACCGCATCCCCGACCAGCAGAAGGCGCAGGAAGAAATCTACCGTCGTCTGCGTCCGTCGTCTCCGCCTACCCCCGAGATTGCGGCCAGCTTCTTTGACAACCTGTTCCGCAACGCCGACTACTACGACCTCTCGCCGGTGGGCCGCTACAAGCTCAACCAGCGCCTCAGCCTGAACGAGGCCGACGACCTGCGCACCCTGACCGACAACGACATTCTCACCGCCATCAAGGTGCTGGTGCAGTTGAAGGACAGCCACGGCCCGGCCGACGACATCGACCACCTGGGCAACCGCCGCGTGCGCCTGGTCGGCGAACTGGTTGAAAACCAGTACCGCATCGGCCTTGTGCGCATGGAGCGCGCCATCAAGGAGCGCATGAGCCTGCAGGAAATTTCCACGCTCATGCCCCACGACCTGATCAATCCCAAGCCGGTGGCGGCAGTGCTCAAGGAATTCTTTGGCACTTCGCAGCTCTCGCAGTTCATGGACCAGACCAACTCGCTCTCGGAAGTGACGCACAAGCGTCGTCTTTCGGCCCTGGGCCCCGGCGGTCTGACCCGCGAACGCGCGGGCTTTGAAGTGCGCGACGTGCACACCTCGCACTATGGCCGCATCTGCCCCATCGAAACGCCTGAAGGCCCGAACATCGGCCTTATCGTTTCGCTGACCACCTTTGCCAAGGTCAACGACTACGGCTTTATTGAAACGCCCTACCGCGTTGTGCGCGATAGCCGCGTTACCAATGACGTGGTGCATCTCGACGCCTCGCGCGAAGGCGGTCAGGTGGTGGCGCAGGCCAACGCCCGCGTGGACGCCGACGGCAACCTGCTTGACGAATACGTGACCGTGCGCGTCAAGGGCGAAGTGGAAATGAACCCGCGCGAAGAAGTGACCCTGATGGACGTCTCGCCCAGCCAGATGGTCTCCATCTCCGCCGCGCTCATTCCCTTCCTGGAACACGACGACGCCAACCGCGCGCTCATGGGTTCAAACATGCAGCGTCAGGCCGTGCCGCTTTTGCGCTCCGAAAAGCCCCTCGTGGGCACGGGCATGGAAGTGGACGTGGCCCGCGACTCCGGCGCGTGCATAGTGGCTCCCGCGCCCGGCAAGGTGGAATATGTGGACGCCGACCGCCTCATCGTTTCATACGAGGGCGACGTGTTTCCCAAGCAGGGCGGCGTGCGCGCCTATGACCTGCTCAAATTCCACAAGTCGAACCAGAACTCGTGCTTTGGGCAAAAGCCCACCTGCTACCCCGGCATGCCCGTTAAAAAAGGTCAGATTCTGGCCGACGGCCCCGGCATTGACGAGGGCGAACTGGCCCTTGGCAAAAACCTGGTGGTCGCGTTCATGCCCTGGTGCGGCTACAACTACGAAGACTCCATCCTCATTTCCGAGCGCACCGTGCGCGACGACACCTTTACCTCCATTCATATTGAAGAATTCGAGGTAGTGGCTCGCGACACCAAGCTGGGACCGGAGGAAATAACCCGNGATATTCCCAACGTCAGCGAAGACATGCTGCGCAACCTCGACGAGAGCGGCATCATCCGCATCGGCGCGGCCGTCAAGCCCGACGACATCCTTGTGGGCAAAATCACNCCCAAGGGCGAAACCCAGCTTACGCCTGAAGAAAAGCTGCTCCGAGCCATCTTCGGCGAAAAGGCCAGGGATGTGAAAAACACCTCCCTCAAGGTTCCCCCGGGAGTGGAAGGCACCATCATCGACGTTAAGGTCTTCAACCGCCGCTCCGGCGAGAAGGATGACCGTACCCTGGCCATCGAAAGCCACGACACGTCGGTGCTGGACCAGAAGGAATCTGATCATCTGCGCGCCCTTTCCGACCGCACCCGCGTGCAGCTTGCCCCCCATGTTCTGGGCAAGCAGATCGCGGCCGCAGTGCCGGGCAAAAAGAAGGGCGAGGTGCTGGCCGATGTGGGCGCAGCCCTGACCGAAGACGTGCTTGAGCAGATCCCCGTCAAGAAGCTTGCGGGCCTGTTCAAGAGCAAGGAAGTCAACGACGCCGTGACCGAGGCGCTCAAGTCGTACGACCAGCAGGTTGAATACCTTAAGGCCATCTACGACTCCAAGCGCGACAAGGTCACCGAGGGCGACGATCTGCCTCCTGGCGTCATCAAGATGGTCAAGGTGCACATTGCCATCAAGCGTAAGCTTTCGGTGGGCGATAAAATGGCCGGCCGCCACGGTAACAAGGGCGTTGTTTCCTGCATCTTGCCGGAAGAAGACATGCCCTTCTTTGCCGACGGCCGTCCCGTGGACATCGTGCTGAACCCCCTGGGCGTGCCCTCTCGTATGAATATCGGCCAGATCATGGAGACCCACCTCGGGTGGGGCGCCAAGGAACTGGGCCGTCAGCTGGCCGAGCTTGTTGACTCGGGCGCGGCCATGCAGGTTGTGCGCGAAGAGCTCAAGGGCGTTTACAACTCGCCCGAAATCAGCTCGCTGGTTGACACAATGAGCGATGAGGAATTCAAGGCCTCCGTGCTCAAGCTGCGCAACGGCATTGTCACCAAGACCCCCGTGTTCGACGGCGCGACCGAAGAGGAAATCTGGGGCTGGATGGACAAGGCTGGTCTTGCCAACGACGGCAAAACCACCCTGTACGACGGCCGCACGGGTGTTCCCTTCAAGAACCGCGTGACCACAGGCGTCATGTACATGCTCAAGCTGCACCACTTGGTTGACGAAAAAATCCACGCCCGTTCCACCGGCCCTTACTCGCTGGTGACGCAGCAGCCCCTCGGCGGTAAAGCCCAGTTCGGCGGCCAGCGTTTGGGCGAAATGGAAGTCTGGGCTCTTGAAGCCTACGGCGCGGCCTATCTGCTGCAGGAATTCCTTACGGTCAAGTCGGACGACGTGACCGGACGCGTGAAGATGTACGAAAAGATCGTCAAGGGAGACAACTTCCTTGAGGCAGGTCTGCCCGAATCGTTCAACGTGTTGGTGAAGGAACTGATGAGCCTTGGTCTCAACGTGACCCTGCACCAGGAAGAAGGTAAGAAAAAGCCCAAACGCGTGGGCTTTATGAAAGAACGCGAGGAAGAGGCGTAAAACCCCCTTTCTGGCGGCCCCGGACACGCGTTGCGCCAACTGCCGCGACCATCGCGGCAGCTGGCGACAGCATGGCTAACGATTTCAACGAGCTTTTTACAAAGCAAGGTATACTATGAGCCTGGACGATCTTTTCACCGCACGCGGCGCGTCGACGACCAACGTGACGAACATCCGCAACCTGAAAGCCATCCAGATTTCCATCGCATCGCCCGAAGCCATTCGCGAATGGTCGTACGGTGAGGTGAAAAAGCCGGAAACCATCAACTATCGCACCTTCAAGCCGGAGCGCGACGGCCTTTTCTGCGCCAAGATCTTCGGCCCCGTGAAGGACTATGAATGCAACTGCGGCAAGTACAAGCGCATGAAGCACCGCGGCATCGTCTGCGAAAAGTGCGGCGTTGAAGTTATTGCCTCCAAGGTGCGCCGCGAGCGCATGGGCCATATCGAACTGGCCGCGCCGGTTGCCCATATCTGGTTTTTGAAGACCCTGCCCTCCAAGATCGGCACCCTGCTCGACATGACCATGGCCGATCTGGAAAAGGTGCTCTACTTCGACTCGTACATCGTGCTCGATCCCGGTCAGACCAACCTGCAGAAGCGTCAGGTCATCTCTGAAGACCAGTACCTGCAGATTCTTGACCACTACGGCACTGACGAGGTGCTGACCGTGGGCATGGGCGCCGAAGCCGTGCGCAGCCTGCTGGAAGAGCTGGATCTGGAAAAGCTGCGCACCGAGCTGCGCGAAGAAGGCGAATCCACCAAGAGCCAGACCAAGAAGAAAAAGATCACCAAGCGCCTCAAGATTGTTGAAGCGTTTTTGGAGTCGGACAACAAGCCCGAATGGATGATCATGGAAGTCATTCCCGTCATCCCGCCGGAGCTGCGTCCTCTTGTACCTCTTGACGGCGGCCGCTTTGCCACCTCTGACCTCAACGACCTTTACCGTCGTGTGATCAACCGCAACAACCGTCTCAAACGGCTGATGGAGCTGGGCGCGCCCGAAATCATCATCCGCAACGAAAAGCGCATGCTGCAGGAAGCTGTGGACGCGCTGTTCGACAACGGTCGCCGCGGCCGCGCCATCGCCGGTACCAACGGCCGCCCGCTCAAGTCGCTCTCCGACATGATCAAGGGCAAGCAGGGCCGCTTCCGTCAGAACCTGCTCGGCAAGCGCGTCGACTACTCCGGCCGTTCGGTTATTACCGTTGGCCCTTACCTCAAGCTGCACCAGTGCGGTTTGCCCAAAAAGATGGCGCTTGAGCTCTTCAAGCCCTTCATCTATGCCGAGCTTGAAAAAAGAGGCCACGCCTCCACCATCAAGAGCGCCAAAAAGATGGTGGAACGTGAAGAGCTGGTGGTGTGGGATATCCTGTCGGAAGTGGTGCGCGAGTACCCCATCCTGCTCAACCGCGCCCCTACCCTGCACCGTCTGGGCATCCAGGCTTTTGAACCCCTGCTGGTCGAAGGCAAGGCCATCCGTCTGCACCCGCTCGTCTGCTCGGCCTACAACGCCGACTTCGACGGCGACCAGATGGCCGTGCACATTCCGCTTTCGGTTGAAGCGCAGATCGAATGCCGCGTGCTCATGATGAGCACCAACAACATTCTCTCGCCCGCCAACGGCGGTCCTGTCATTGTGCCCTCGCAGGACATCGTGCTTGGTCTGTACTACATGACCGTCGAGCGCAGCTTTGAACAGGGCGAAGGCATGAGCTTCTGCGCCCCGTGGGAAGTGGAAGCGGCCTACGACGGCGGGCAGGTATCGCTGCACGCCCGCATCAAGGTGCGCATGCCCGACGGCGCCATATACAACACCACGCCCGGCCGCGTGCTGGTCAGCGACATCCTGCCCGAAAAGCTCGGCTTTGATCATGTCAACTGCGTGCTGACCAAGAAGAACATCGCCCGTCTCGTGGGCGCTGCCTACCGCCATTGCGGCATCAAGGCCACGGTCATTCTGTGCGACCGCCTCAAGGACATGGGTTACGAATTCGCCACCAGGGCGGGCGTGACCATCGGCGTGAAGGACCTCACCATTCCTGAAAGCAAAAAGCACATTCTGGCTGCCTCGCAGGCGGAAGTGGACGACATCGAACATCAGTACCGCGACGGTATCATCACCCGTACTGAAAAGTACAACAAGGTGGTCGACGTGTGGACCAAGGCCACGCAGGACGTCTCGGCCGAGATGATCAAGGATATATCGTACGACGTGCTTACCGACCCCAAAACCGGCAAGCAGGAGAAAAACCAGAGTTTCAACCCGATCTTCATGATGTCCAATTCGGGCGCTCGTGGTAACCAGGATCAGATGCGTCAGCTGGCCGGCATGCGCGGCCTGATGGCCAAGCCTTCCGGTGAAATCATTGAAACGCCTATCACCTCTTCGTTCCGCGAAGGGCTCTCGGTGTTGCAGTACTTCACCTCCACCCACGGCGCTCGTAAGGGTCTGGCCGATACAGCCCTTAAAACGGCAAACTCCGGTTACCTTACCCGCCGCCTCGTCGACGTCGTGCAGGACGTTATTGTCTGCGAACACGACTGCGGCACTGTGGACGGCATCGAGCTGACCCACCTCAAGGACGGCGGCGACATCAAGACCCCGCTGTCCGAGCGCGTGATTGGCCGCGTGCTGTTGTACCCCGTGTTTGATCCCGATGATCCAAACACCGTGCTGCTGCCCGAAAACACGCTTATCGAAGAAAAAGAGGCCCAGCTTATCAGCGACAAGGGCATCTCTTCGGTCACCGTGCGTTCGCCCCTTACCTGCCAGGCCGAACGCGGCATCTGCGCCCTNTGCTACGGGCGCGACCTTGCCCGCGGGCACCTGGTCAACACGGGCGAAACAGTGGGCATCATCGCCGCCCAGTCNATCGGTGAACCTGGCACGCAGCTTACCATGCGTACCTTCCACATCGGTGGTACAGCGTCGAGCACCATTGAAAAGAACAAGTTCGAAGCCCAGAACGCGGGCCGGGTCATCCTCAACCGCGTGCGCGCCGTCACCAACCGCGACGGCGTGGAACTGGTGCTCGGCAAGAGCGGCCAGCTCACCATTGTGGACGCACAGGGCCGCGAACGCGAAAAATACATTCTGCCCAACGGCGCGCGTCTGCTTGTCCATGACGGGCAGGAAGTGGCCAAGGGCTATGTGCTGGCCGAATGGGATCCGTTCAACGAACCCTTTGTCTGCGAAGAAGAAGGCGTCATCCGTTTTACGGACATCATCGACGGCAAGACCGTGCAGGAAAAGGTGGACGATATTACCCGTCAGGCATCCCTGACCATTATGGAATACCGCACCACCAACTTCCGTCCGTCCATCTCCATCTGCGATGAGCATGGCAGCGTCAAAAAGCGCAGCCACGGCGGCACGGCGGCGGTCTATACCCTGCCTGTCGGCTCCATCATCATGATCAAGGACGGCGCGGACATCCAGGCAGGCGACATCATCGCCCGTAAGCCGCGCGAAACGTCAAAGACCAAGGATATCGTGGGTGGTCTTCCGCGCGTGGCCGAGCTCTTTGAAGTGCGCAAGCCCAAGGACATGGCCGTGGTTTCTGAAATCGCGGGCACTGTCACCTACGCTGGCGAATCAAAGGGCAAGCGCAAGCTTGTGGTCACCCCTGAAATCGGCGAGGCCAAAGAATACCTCGTGCCTAAGGGCAAACACATCACCGCTGCCGACGGCGACTTTGTGGAGGCGGGCGATCCGCTGACGGAAGGTTACCCCGAACTGCACGACATCCTGCGCACCAGGGGCGAGAAGTTCCTGGCCCGTTACCTCGTGGACGAAATCCAGGAAGTGTACCGCTTCCAGGGCGTGGGTATCGACGACAAGCATATTGAAGTCATCGTGCGCCAGATGCTCAAAAAGGTTACGGTTCTCGATTGCGGCGGCACCAGCTTCCTTGTGGGCGAGCAGGTGGACAAGGCGGAATTCAAGGCCGAAAACCAGAAGGTCATCGCCGAGGGCCGCGTTCCCGCCACTGCTGAACCGCTGGTGCTTGGTATCACCCAGGCTTCTTTGACGACCTCCTCGTTCATCTCGGCGGCATCCTTCCAGGAAACCACCAAGGTGCTCACCGAGGCCTCGCTCAAGGGCAAGATGGACTACCTGCGCGGCCTCAAAGAAAACGTCATCGTGGGCCGTCTTATCCCTGCCGGTACGGGCTACCGCGAATACGTCAACGGCGACATCGTGGTTCCCGACCAGAAGGAACGCCCGGACAAATTCCTCGAAGACCTTGAGGAAAACCCCGTCCTGGTTGACCTGAACAACTAAGCCTCGGTACAGGCCGCCCTTGGGCTGTCTGTCGGCAAGCATACGACTGTCCCCCCGAAAGGATTCCTTTCGGGGGGATTTTGCGTTTTACAGGGCTCCTGTGCGCAATGTACGGCCTGCCCTGTGTAAAGACATGCTGCCTGCGCCTGAACGCCTTNCACGGCATAGCCGACGCAATGTGAGGTTGCACGCAATGCGGTCGTTATGCCCATCGTACGCTAGCAGCCTCCTGCTTCTGCCTGAGTCAGGCATCAATCTCCTGACTGATTCCACACTGCACGCACAGAACAACCGCCGGAGGCCCAACGGGTTGTTTGAGGGGACGGGCCGGGCAACTTATTTACCGCCAGTGCCATACCGTCGGCGACACCAGGTTGCAGGGCTGGGCCATGTGCATTTGGCTGCGGCCGCCCCCCCCTTTGTCAACAGATCGCCCATAGCCACGGCAGAGCCTTTTTCCATACTTCTGTTTCAGCAAACCGATCCAAGGCCCCTGTGGTGAATTTGCTGCATCTCAGTCGGCGATGCGGGGCGTGTCGTTCCCCTTTAGGGTTTACCCTGCATCCGACAGCCTGCCTGCAGCACGTGCCCACCAAAACCACCGAGGGAGGAGCGCATGCCCATACCGCGCCGCCAGCCTGAAGCCTCGTCGGCGTCCCCATTATTGCCCTGCTGCCCAATCTGTTACTAAACNAAAATATTACAGCATGTTACCCAGAAGCATGCCAGCTGATTGCATTCGCCTTNCGGGTGTTCGTGAGGTGCTGTTGNCATAGATTGAACATACAAACATGATTACTTACAGAAACAATAAGCAATCATTTAGCTACGATTATGCACAAAAAATACACAACAGCGTTTTGAAAAAAAATATTTCACATTAACAGTAGCAATTTGCTATGCAATATATTGCTTCATTGCAATATCAATACATTAGATTTAAAGCCGCTTGTGCAAATTTTCTCATTTAAATTAAATTGCCAATTCTTTCAATTATTGAGCTTAACTTTGATTTTTTCGCATAAAAAAATCCATACCTCGTTGACACCGTATATTTTATATGAGAATAAATTTGTACGGATTAATTACATCAAGTTTTTTATTAATTAATTGCTCTTTTTAACCGCCTCATATAGACTGGGGCGCGACTGCGGAAGACGCAGGGGGTTGCTATGTCAGCTTTGTCAGAACGCGAATATTTGGCCGAAGAAATCTGCGAACTGTTCACCAAGCTTACTGGCGATGAATATGCCGAAGATCTGGCGCGTGCGCGCAAGCTGGCCGAGGGCGGCAACCCTCACGACCACTGGCTGCACACCACAAGGCTCGACTATGAATCGCGGCTCTTCATGTACATGGCGGCTGCCTTTGCCATGCGCTGCATGAAGGGCGAACCCTACAAGTGCGCCGTGTTTATGCGCAGTGCGGCTGAGGCCCTTAGTCAGCCCCAGGTCTAGGCAAATGTTTGCAACGGGAAATCCCGTAGCATGCGTGCGGGATTTCCCCAATTGTGCCCGGAGCGATTCAGACCTGGGTAACACCATCTGGATTTTGTCAGGAAGCAAGGATCCATCATGCGGGAAAAACTTATCAGATTCAGAACCACTCTCCCTTGCCTGTTACTGTTGATTTGCGGCCTGGCATTGATGCCCGGCGCTGCGCTTGGCAACGAGCTTGTCCCCGTCAAAACACCGTCCGTGAGCAAGCCCGAAATGCCCAAGGTCTTTTTTCCCCATGACAAGCATGTGGAGGCGTTAGAGGCCAAAAACGGAGACTGTTCGACCTGCCACAACATGACTGACGCAGGCATGTCTGAAACCCTCAAAGACGTTACTTCGGTTGCCGCAAAAAAGCAGGTCGCCTACATGCACGCCACCTGTACGGACTGCCACGTCAAGGCTGGCAAGGGGCCGCGCCTTGTGGACTGCCGTGTCTGCCACAGCGAACGCACCGCATCTGAGTTTGCCGGCAAAACGAAATAGCCTGTAGGCTCAAGGAACACTGAAGAATACGTAGGAGGCAGAATCAGATGCTGGATTTCATTACCGGACCACTCTTTATTATTTCACTTGCCGTGTTTGTCATCGGCCTGCTTGCACGCGCGGTCATGTATGTGCGAGGCCTTGATGCCCGCCTTGAGCGCGTGGCTTACAGCTACCATACCGACCGATCCATCCCGGGTGCTCTCGTTTCCATCTTTAAATGGCTTGTCCCCGGCGGCACCAGCGGCTGGCGGGCCCAGCCTGTTGCTGCGGTTCTTTTCTTTATTTTGCATTTTGGCGCGGTGCTGATACCGCTGTTTCTTCTTGGGCACACCGTTCTGCTTGAAACCTATGTGGGCATAAGCCTGCCGTCGCTGCCTGGCGGCGTTGCCGACGTGCTTGCCATCATGGCCCTTTCCGGCCTTGTGCTGCTTGCCTTGCGGCGTCTTTCCTCACCGGCGCTCAGGCAGCTCAACAGCGGCCAGGATTGGCTCATACTGCTTTTGACCTTTCTGCCATTTGCCACCGGCCTGATGGCCCGCTTTGACGGCGGGGCCTACCAGACGTGGATGATCGCCCATGTGCTCAGCGGCGAACTGTTTCTTCTGCTGGCCCCCTTCACCAAACTTTCGCACATTGTGCTCTTCTTTATGTCTCGTGCCCAGATCGGCATGGACTTTGCCATCAAAAGAGGCGGCGCAACGCGCGGCGGCGCTTTCCCCTGGTAAGCGGGGCAAACGAATTATCTTTTCGCCTGAAAGGAGCGAACCATGTCCGAATTGCTGTGCACCCCAACCCCGGTAACCACCAAAGAAGGCATCCTTGAACTGCTCAAAGACAAGGGTGGGGCGCAATACTACAGCCAGATGAAGGAAATGAAGGTCGATCAGGAGGCCCTGGCCCGCGACCTTGAGCAAACCTGCAAATCGCGCACCCGCACATGGCTCAGCGTATGTGCGCACTGCGCCATGTGCGCGGACAGCTGTTTCTTTTACCGCACCAACAACAACGATCCCACGCAGATCCCCTCATACAAGATCCAGGTGACGCTTGGCGAGCTGCTGCGCCGCAAGGGCAAGGTTGATGCCGAATTTATGATCAAGTGCATGGACGCAGCCTGGGGCAAGTGCACCTGTTGCAACCGCTGCGCCGTTTACTGCCCGCACGGCATTGATACAGGCGTCATGTTCAGCTATCTGCGCGGCATTTTGTTCAAGCACGGCTTTATCCCGTGGGAGATGAAGATCGGTTCGGGCATGCACCGCGTGTACGGCGCGCAGATGGATGTGACCGAAGAAGACTGGATCGAAACCTGCGAATGGATGGTCGAAGAACATCAGGAGGAATGGCCTGAACTGGAAATTCCTGTTGAAAAAGAAAATGCCGACGTCATGTATGTGCTCAACGCCCGCGAGGTAAAGCACTACCCTGACGACATCGCCCAGGCCGCCATTCTGTTTCACGTTACGGACACCAACTGGACCGTGCCGCGCGAGGGGTGGGAAAACACGTCCCTCACCATGTTTGCGGGCGACTGGGAAGGCTGTTCGCAAAACGTCAAGCGCATCTACGCCGCCATTGACCGCATCAAGCCCAAGGTCGTGGTGGGTACCGAGTGCGGCCACGCCCACCGCGCGACAGTGGTTGAAGGCCCCTACTGGGCCGGGCAGGAAAGCGGCGACCCGCCGGTGCGTTTTATGCATTACGTGGAATGGGTCGCGGAAATGCTGCGCACGGGCAAGCTCAAGATTGACCCTGCCAAAAAGCTCAAGATGCCCTGCACACTCCAAGATTCGTGCAACTACGTGCGCAACCACGGGCTCGGCATGGCCACCCGCGAAATCATGAGCTACATAGCCGAAGACTTTCGCGAGATGGACCCCAAGGGCGACCACAACTTCTGCTGCGGCGGCGGCGGCGGCCTCAACGGCATCGGCTTGTACCGCAAAGAGCGCAACATTGGCCTCAAAAACAAACTGGATCAGATACACGCCACCGGTGCGGAAATGGTCATCACGCCCTGCCACAACTGTTGGGACGCCATCCGTGACATGATGGAAGTGTACGAAGAGCACAACATCAAGTGGTCGTTCCTCAAACCTCTGCTGGTTGATATGCTGATCATCCCCGACCATATACCCCACAACGAGGTGTAGGCAGGCTATCAGCAACAAAATGGGCCCGCCTGTTGGCAGGCGGGCCCAAAGTAATCAATGTCTCACATTGCTGCGTAGAGAGACTCACTGCAGGGAGCGCCTACATTTGTCCTTTTGCAGGGCGCTCAGGCAGAGCAAACCACCAGCCCTGACGGTCGGGCATCATCCCAGCCTGACCGTCAGGCACGCAGCAAGGCTGCTATGCCATGGCGGCGCTGACGGTAGACAGCAGCGCATCGCTCGAACAGTTCTTTGAAAGTACAGGTATGCCCGTGCCAAAGCAGACCGGCCTCGGCCCCACAGAGGTGCATACCACAGCGGGGAGCGCCCTCGTGTCCGCATTGCGGCGTAGCCGACTGTACATGATGGTTCCAGAGGTTCCCTCCAGATCCACATCAAACACGATGCAGTCGGGGCGGTCACGCTCGACCATGGTCAAGCTTTCAGCGCAGGTTTTGGCTGTGCTTACCCGGTAATTACACTGCTGAAGGGTTTGAGACAGCCTGCTTTGGCTTTCGGCATCGCTGTCTACCAAGAGAATATGCTTTTGCATTGGTGCCTCCAAAGTCGGTCTCCGGCAGGAGCGGAGAAGAAGGTTGCGCCACCCTGCGGCGGGTGGCATGACGTTGCGTCGAAGCGCTGCTTTGGCGAACTGAACCAAGAGTTACGGCTTCAAGCGAACTGTGCATGGAGCGGGCGATCTTATCCCATGCGTCAAAGGCCGCTTTGCCCACGGGCGCAGCCTTGCTGACGCCAGGCAGGGAAATACCGCCCTCAACTGCAAAAATAATGTCCGCCAGGGTAATCTCGTCAGGGGTACGCGCAAGCATATGACCGCCAGCAATACCGCGAACGCTTTTGACAATGCCCTCTGCCTGAAGCAGGCGCATGATCTTTTGAACAAATTTTTCAGAAATGCCTGTGCAGACCGAAAGTTCGGAGGCAGAGGCCGGAACATCCTCGCTTTGTTCAGAAAGGCACAAGAGCAGGTGCAAAGCATGGCAGGCCATTGTCGAAATACGCATATTCATTCCTTATTTTGCTGGAGACAATAACTAGCTCGAAACCATATCTGTCTAATTTAGACTGTTTTGATCATGTTTTTAGCGCACCATTTTTTTACCGTCAAGCGGGTAGATGACCAAAAATCCCCGCATGGCGNGACCGTTTTTTTCGCGCTTTTCGCGATGTGAATAGTTTCGCAACCTTTGCGCGTCAAAAAAAAAATACTGCCCATGCGCAAAGTTATGTGTTATGGTTGCGCGTCAAAAGTAAGAGAACAGCCGCATTAACGGCGCAGAGTCGCCGGCAGGCATGGCAGATTTACATTTAGTCTGCTCAAGAGGGATACAAAATGAAGCTCTCGGCCAAAACACGCTATGCTGCCAGAATCCTTCTATTTCTGGCTTTAAACGGCATGGAAAAACCAGTCTCTTCCAGCCTGCTGGCAGCGCAAACGGGCATCAGCTCGCAATTCAGCGAGCAGATATTACGCCAACTGCGCTTGGCGGGCATCACGGGCAGCATACGAGGGGCCAAGGGCGGTCATGTACTCTTGCGCAAGCCTGAGGAACTCACATTTGGATGTATTGTCAAGCTCATGGAAGGCGGGATAGAACTTACCAGCTGTATGGAAAAACCCGGTGAATGTGCGCGCTTTGATGGCTGCGAAGTAAGAAAAGCCTGGAAAAATCTGCAGTCAACCCTTGATGGAGTCTTTGATTCAATCACCCTGCGTGATCTGATGCACGACAATCGTATCCTTATGTAGATACCGATGTAGCTACTCGTACAAAATCAAAAAATTTAGCATTTTTCCTTCACTAAAGGTCGGCGCAAGCCGGCCTTTTTTATTAGGCCGACATCACAGATAATTTTTATCATACCAAATCAGTATAAAAAAAATTATTTGCTGCTTGTTCAAAAATTTTTTTGCTTACCTTGAAATTTTTTTTTAAACAGTGTAATCTACNTGATTTATTTAAATAAAATTAGATTAATCTGGATTAACTTTACTGTATTGTTTCCACCTGACATCTTTGCATTTTTCTTAATTTTGAGTATCAGGGGGGTCACCGTACACCTTGACTATCTGCCCTACTGTGATCAATTCCTGATTACAATTGTCGGAATTCATCAGGCGTCGGTCCATTCAAAGGAGAGGTTGCAGGCAGGCAGACGCATGCCGGGCTTGAAAGCGTGTCGGCTGTGCCGGCCGCAACTAACCCACGATTTAGCGGCATCTTGACCCCACGGGAGTAAACGCATGAGCACACTTTTTTACATTCTTGGCTATTTGGCGGTAGCCGGCTTTTTCTGCATGGCCTACCTTAAAATCAAATCCTACCTCGCAGCCAGCCCTCTGCACGTTAGGTGGGAACTGTACCCAGTGCCTCACGAAGGCTCCAAGACGGTGTACGGCGGCAGCTTTATGGAAGAAAAGGACTGGTGGACCAAGCCCCGGCATGTTGAGCACATGGGCGATGTGAAGGCTCTGCTGACNGAAGTGCTTTTTTTGCATGCCACTTTTGAGCACAACCTCAAACTGTGGGTGCGGACCTATCCCTTCCATGTGGGCATGTACATGCTCATGGGCGGAACCATCATAGTGCTGTGCTCTGCCGTTGCGCAGCTTTTGGGCCTTGACCCGCAGGGCGGCCTGATGATCTTTGTGGGTAATATCATCAGCGCCTGTGCTCTTGCCGGCACGCTGTGCATCATCGTGGGCGGCGTCAGCCTGGTGCTGCGCCGTCGGGCCGATGAAGGCCTGCGCCGCTACAGCACCCCCGAGCACTACTTCAACCTGCTTGTTTTTGTTCTCTTCGGCGCGCTGGGTCTGGCGGCCTGGGTTTCGGCCCCCTCTTACTTTGAGCTGGCCCGCACCTTTATGTACAATCTGATCACGTTCCACTTTGCTCCCCAGACCAACGTGCTGTTCAGCCTGCACCTGCTGGTGGGCTTTTTCCTGCTGATCTGGATTCCCATGACTCACATGGGCCACGTCTTCATGAAGTACTTCACCTACCACGACATCCGCTGGGGCGACGAACCCACCAACTACAGCCCCAAGAACCAGCAAAAGATCATGGACGCCCTGAAGTACAACGTGTCGTGGTCTGCCGAGCATATCGCTGGCGACGGCCAGCCCAAGACCTGGGTTGACGTGGCCACCACCAATCCCGCAGCCCCCAAGAAGGAAGACTAGGGAGTTCCATCATGAAAGATACCCTGCAATTGAAAGATGTTTCCACTGCCGAAGGGCAGATGGTCAGCATTGACCTTAAGGATATTCCTGAGCTTCCCCTGGACGTGAAAACCATGCCCTGGAAGCCCTTTACAGACGAGCAGAAGCAGAACACCGCCTGCATCCTTGACGAAGTGTGCGTGCTGAACATCCCCATGCCCAAGAACAAGGAAGAAGAAGAGGAAATGGTCAACAAGTTCCTCAACGGCATGCGCAAATTGTTCAGCAAGGAGAACAACTGGACCTTCCTGCCCATGCTTGAAACCAGCATGGACTACTGCGCCCAGTGCAACTCCTGCTCTGAAGCCTGCCATCTGTACGAGATGTCGGGCAAAAACGAAATGTACCGGCCCAACTTCCGGTCCGAGATATTTCGCCGCATCTACAAGCAGTATGTGAAAAAGGAACCCTTTGCCAAATGGCGCTACGGCGACATGGGCCTTAACTGGAAGACCGTGGCTCGCCTTGGCGAACTGGCCTACCGCTGCAACCTTTGCCGCCGCTGCGCCCAGACCTGCCCCATCGGCGTTGACAACGGCCTGCTGGCCCGCGAAATCCGCAAGCTTTTCAGCCAGGAAATGGGCATCTACCCTCGCGAACTGCACGAAAAAGGCACCATGAACCAGATGAAGTGCGGGTCTTCCACCGGCATGACGCCTGAAGTGGTGAAAGAAAACGTGGAGTTCATCGACGAGGACTACACCGAAATCACCGGCGTGGGCATCCACACGCCCTTTGACGTGCAGGGCGCAGACATCATGCTGCTGCACAACGCTGGCGAAGTGATGGCCTGGCCTGAAAACATCGCCGCCTTCTCCCTGATCTTCCAGGAAGCGGGCCTCTCCTGGACGCTCTCGAGCAAGGCGCTGGCGTACGACGGCGTGAACTACGGCGTGTTTTACGACGACGCCCAGACCGCCCGCATCGCCCTGACAGCACAATTGATGGCCGCCAAAGAAAGAACCTNGGCGGTGAAAAAGATCGCTCAGCTTTGGCTGAATGCGGCCCCACGCCCACAAGGCCCTGACCGTCATTGCCGACCGCGTCATCCCCTTTGAATACCAGGTGCCTCGCGAAAGCTGCTACGTGACCCTGCACGACATCGTCATGTCCGGCCGTCTCAAGCTCGATCCCTCGCGCAACAACTTCCCCGTGACCCTGCACGACCCCTGCAACATCGTGCGCCTCATGGGCATTGTTGAACCCCAGCGCGAAATCGTGCGCAAAATTGCGCCCATGTTCCGCGAAATGCCCTGCCACGGCGTGGACAACTACTGCTGCGGCGGCGGCTCAGGCTTTGCCATCATGACGCGCAACAACATTGAACAATGGCGCGGCAACATCTCTGGCCGCAAAAAGATGTGGCAGATCGGCGAAGCCTTCAAGGACTGCCTTGGACCGGAAACCCGCAAGTACATCTGCGCTCCCTGCTCCAACTGCAAAGGCCAGATCCGCGAACTGCTGGAACACAACGACCTGTACACCAAGAACAACTTCGCTTACGGCGGCCTGGTGGAACTGATCGTCAACGCCATGGTCAACGTGAACCCCGGGTTCATCAAGTTTGAAGGCGAAGAAGAATAGTTTGCTGACCGTGAGATAACTACAAAAAGGGGGGCTTTTGCCCCCCTTTTGTTTGAGCGCTGCCACGGCAACGCGCCCAGAAACCACAACAGGCCGTGACTTACCGCGCGTTGCGCGACTGGTTTCTGTGTTTTCCATCAGGCGGTTAGGGCCGTATCCCGCCCGCCGTCAGTTGCGGGCCGGTGCATTTTTGGCCGCGCACGACAGCCAGATGCCCGCCGTCACGCAGACCAGCCCTGCCAGATGCGTCCACAGTATCCGCTCGCCAAGCACCAGCCACGACAAAACTACGCCGCTAACCGGCACAAGCCCTGTAAAGGCAGCGGCGGCGCTGGCCGGAACTTGGGCAATGCCCCTAAACCACAGCACGTACGACAGGTACGACACGGCGGCTCCATAATAGACGATGCCCCAGACGGCACGAACCGGCATTGCGCTAAGGTCAAAGTCTCTGGCGTCAAGCAACGCCATGGGCAGCAACATGACAAAGGCGTACAGCGAAACAATGCTTGTGCGCCGCAGGGGCGACATGGGGCAGCACCGAGCCTTGCTGAGCACCGAAAAGGCCGCCTCGCACAGCACCGCCACCAACACAAGACCGTTGCCCAGCAAGCTGCGCCACTGGTCGCCCCCCGCCAGCTCCGTCGAGGCGGATCCCCCCCAAAAGGGCGACAGATTGATGGCCACCAGCCCCGCGCTCACGCAGGCGATGCCGCCAATACGCCGCAACGGTGGGCGCTCGCGCAGCAGCCCCCACGCCATCAACCCGATCACGGCAGGCGCTGCGCTGCTCATAAGACCAGCCGAGGCCGCGCTGGTAAAGCGCAACCCCTCAAAAGTGCACACGCGGTACAGGGCAATGCCGCACAGGGCCTGCAGCGCCAGCGTGGCGTGCGTGCGGCGGTCAAGCCCCCCGGTTTCGCCCCGCAGCCACAGCATCGGCAGCATCAGCACAAGGCCTGCCGCAAGCCCCAACCCCGCAGCCAGAAAAACCGGCAAGCTGCCCACCAACACCTTGCCCGCCACCACGGCGCTGCCCGCTATGCTCATGGCAAGGGCAAGGCTGATCCATGCGCCCCAGGGTTTTGCACGCGATGGAGCCTGCGCTGGCACATATTGCCCCGCATCCTGCACCTGTTCGGCCTGCGCCGCCGCATGCGCATTTTCCGGCGCGCAAGGCATGTTGTTTTTGCATAATCCCATACTGAACCTCTCTCCTGCCTGTTTTCGGCGGTAGTTATCTGCTGGCGCGCATTGCCATCCAGCTGCGGAGAGCGTAGCCTGGGAAAAGTGGTCCATGTAAGTGCCACTTTTTTATACTTACCACCATACCAATTTTAGGTGCGCCATGTGGCTAACCCTTGATGCGCAAAGCCCCTTTTCGCTGAGCCGCCAGATATGCCGCCAGATCAAGACCCTCATCCTGCGCGGCGACCTGACCGCTGGCGACCGGCTGCCCTCCACCCGCCTGCTGTGCAAAGAGCTGGGTGTGGCCCGCAGCACCGTGCTTGAGTCTTATGAGCAACTGCTTGCCGAGGGCTACCTTGAATCCCGCGGCGGTTCGGGAACCAGAGTGGCCCATGGCATTCGCCCGCAAGCGCATGTAGCGCCCCAGACGTCTGCGGCTGCGGACGTATCGCCCCAACAACAGGTCGGGCGGCATTGCGACCCGCCGGGGCTGATAAATTTCCAGTCGGGCATACCGGCGCTTGAGCACTTTCCCGCTGCGGAATGGGGCAGGCTGTACCGGCAGGTCTGCGACGCCGTACCAGCCTCTGCCCTGCGCTATTGCAGCCCGGCGGGCGTCGACGAGCTACGCGAGGCCATCGCGGGTTGGCTGCTGCGCATGCGCGGCCTGCGCGCCCATCCGGAACAGATAATGATTACAACCGGCGCAACGCAGGGGCTGCGGCTTGTGGCCCGTCTGCTCGGCCGCCCGGAAGCCCTGGCAATTGTTGAAGACCCTGTGCACCGGGGGCTGGTAGAGGTCATTGCCCGGGCTGGCTACGCGGTAGAAGGCGTCGCGGCGGATGCGCACGGCATGGACACGGCCCGCCTGCGCGACCTGCCGGGGCGGATTGCAGACCGCTGTGCCTTTGTGTACGTGACGCCGTCGCACCAGTACCCCACAGGCGGCATTCTTTCCGCACCCCGACGGCTGGCCCTGCTCGACTTTGCCCGCGCCAGCGACTGCATGGTGGTGGAAGACGATTACGACGGCGAGTTTCGCTTTGAGGGCACGCCTATCAGCGCCCTGCACGAGCTGGCCCCTGACCGGGTCATCTACATCGGGTCATTCAGCAAAATTCTTGCCCCGGCGCTGCGGCTGGGCTTTGCCGTTGTGCCCGAAAGGCTGGCCCAAGCCTGGATTGAGGAAAAACAGTATACCGACGTACATACCGATGCGCTGTCGCAGCGCACGTTGGCGGCGTTTATAACCAGCGGCGGCCTTGAGCGGCACATCTGGAAAATGTCCAAGCTGTACAAACGCAGGCGTCTGCTTTTGCTCCAGTGCCTGCAGCACCACTTTGGGCGCAGGTTTACAGCCAGCGGTCAAGCTGCGGGGCTGCATATGATTGCGGAATTTAACGGCATACAGTTTTCAGATCAGGTTCTGGCCGCCATGCGGCGGCAGGGGGTGCTGGCTGCGCCCGTGGAGCAACATTCGCTCCGGCGCGACGGAGCGCACGCCCACCAGCTTATACTGGGCTACGCCCACCTGTCAGAGCAGGCCATAAACAGGGGGGTTGCGGCCCTGCACGCAGCTCTTGAGCCCTGACGGCAGCCGGGAGGCTGAAATACCTGTTTTGGTCAAGGCTTGAGCCACTTGCACGCACGCGTAGCTTCAAGCGCCGCGCCATGCTTGCATTGACAGGATGCCCGCAATGAGGCAATAGAAAAGCCTTCATCCACAAGCGGCGCATGATTTGTGCGCACATCTTTTCTCGCGGAGGGCGGAGATGAAAAAAGGTATGACATGGCTTGCTGCAATGGCATTTTGCGTGGCAATTGCCGCACCCGCAATGGCTGCGGATCCCATTAAAATCGGCGTTGCTGGCGCGCACTCTGGCGACTTGGCCTCATACGGCGTTCCCAGTCTGAATGCCGCCAAGGTTGTGATTGCCGAAGTCAACGCCAAGGGCGGCGTGCTTGGCCGTCAGATCGAGCTGGTCGCCCAGGATGACCAGTGCAAGCCCGAGCTGGCCACCAACGCGGCTACCAAGCTGATTTCCGAAAAGGTTAACGTGGTTATGGGCCACATCTGCTCCGGCGCTACCAAGGCTACCTTGCCGCTCTACACCGAAGCCAAGATCGTGTCCATGTCGCCTTCGGCCACCACCCCCAACCTTACCGAGAGTGGCACCAACCCCTACTTCTTCCGCACCATCGCCAACGACAAGGCCCAGGCCAAGTTGACCAGCGACTTTATCCTCAACGGCCTCAAGGCCAAAAAAGTCGCCTACCTGCACGATAACGGCGATTACGGCAAGGGTTTTGTGGACAACAACCGCGAAACGCTCGAAAAAGCCGGTGTTGAAACCGTGCTGTACGAAGCCGTCACCCCCGACGCCGTTGACTTTTCTGCCGTTGTGCGCAAACTGCGCCGCGCCAAGCCCGACATCCTCGTGTTCGGCGGCTACCAGCCCACCGCCTCCAAGCTGCTGCAGCAGATGCGCCGCGACCACGTGACCACCGCCATGATCGGCCCCGACGGCCTCAAGGACGATGCCTTCATCAAGATGGCCGGCAAGGACTGTGAAGGCGTGTACGCCTCCTACCCCAAGGACACCAGTAACCTGCCCGCCTACAAGCATGCCCTTGAAGGCCATGTGAAGATGTTCGGCAGCGATCCCGGTTCCTTCTACTACAACGGCTATGCCGCCACCCAGGCGCTCATCAACGCCATCGCAGTGGCTGGCTCCACCGATGCCGCCAAGCTTGTGGAAGCTCTGCACAACAGCCCCGTGGAAACCCCGCTGGGCAAGCTGACCTTCAGCAAGACCGGCGACGCCGCAGGTATGGGCCTTTCCATCTACCAGGTGAAGGACGGCAAGTTTGTTGAACTGAAGCACAGCCTCACGCTGGACTAAACGTCTACCGGGGCGCGGCCATGGCCGCGCCCCGGCTTTTCACGCATCTGCCGATCGCTGACGGCACCAACGGGACAGGCGGAACGAACGGCACTACTTACCGTACCGCACGCGAGTTTGCATGGACATTCAATTTTTTATAGAGCTCTTTTTTGGCGGTTTGACCAGAGGCAGCATCTATGCGCTGATCGCTCTGGGCTACACGCTGGTTTACGGCATCATTGGGCTCATCAATTTTGCCCATGGCGAAGTGTATATGCTGGGGGCCTTTACGGCCCTGCTGATAGCTGGCGCGCTTGGCGTCTACGGCTTCCCCGCTGGCGGCATCCTCATTGTGGCCGCGCTGGCGGCCATTGTCTGGTGCTCCGCCTACGGGTACACGCTGGAAAAAGTAGCCTACAAACCCCTGCGCGGCGCGCCGCGCCTCTCGCCGCTGATCTCCGCCATCGGTATGTCCATCTTTTTGCAAAACTATGTGCTGCTCGCGCAGACATCCGACTTTGTGCCTTTTCCCAACCTGCTGCCAGAAATGGATTTTCTTGAGCACATCGACTACGTCATGGGCGCCAGCGATTTTCTGATCCTTATGGTCAGCACCATTGCCATGGTTTTGCTGTCGGTCTTCATTCGTTACACACGTATGGGCAAGGCCATGCGCGCCACCGCGCAAAACCGCAAAATGGCCCTTTTGCTGGGCATCAACGCCGACCGCATCATTTCGCTCACGTTTATCGTCGGCTCATCTCTGGCGGCCCTTGGCGGCGTGCTTATCGCCTCGCACATGGGGCAGGTCAACTTTGGCATCGGCTTTCTGGCGGGGCTCAAGGCCTTTACCGCCGCAGTGCTTGGCGGCATCGGCTCCATCCCTGGGGCCATGGTGGGCGGTCTTGTGCTTGGCCTGGCCGAAAGCTTCACCACGGGCTATTTTTCCGGCAATTATGAAGATATGCTGGCCTTCGGCATTCTTATTCTCATTCTCATTTTCAGGCCCGACGGCATCTTGGGCAAAGCCACAGTGCAAAAGGTGTAGCCATGCAGCGCATACTTAAAGCCGCCATCGCCGCCCTGTGGTTCATGCTGCTTACCCTGCCGGTGCTGGGAATCAAGCTGAACGTAGCGGCAAAATCAGTAATCTGGCGTTTTGACCGCATACTGGCCCTGGGCGCAGGCATATTTGTTCTGGCCCTGATCTGGGACTGGTGCTTTACCCGCAAGGCGGCGGGCATAAAAATTGTTACGCTGCCAGCGGGCTTTAACCTGGCTGAAATTATTGAGGCCTTCCGCAACCGGCGCGGCCTCAGGCTGGGCGGCCTGGCGCTGCTCGCTGTCGTGCTGCTGGGCATGCCCATGGTCAGCTCGTTTTACCAGACCAACATCATGATCTCGGCGCTGCTGTACGTCATGCTGGCTCTGGGGCTGAACATCGTGGTGGGGCTGGCGGGCCAGCTGGTGCTGGGCTATGTGGCCTTTTACGCCATTGGCGCGTATACTTACGGCCTGCTTAACCAGTACTTTGGCCTTGGCTTTTGGGCCTGCCTGCCTATAGGCGGCTTTCTTACCGTGCTGTTTGGCCTTGGCCTGGGCTTTCCTGTACTGCGCCTGCGCGGCGACTACCTTGCCATTGTCACTCTGGGCTTTGGCGAAATAGTGCGCCTGACCCTGCAAAACTGGAACAGCGTCACCGGCGGCCCGCGCGGTGTAAGCGATATTCCCCGCCCCGGCTTTTTCGGCATGAGCATGGATATTACGGCTTCCACCACCTACATTTACTATCTGGTGCTGGCAGCGGTGATCATTACCATTGTCGTCATCACGCGGCTCAAAAACTCGCGCGTGGGTCTTGCCCTGCAGGCCCTGCGCGAAGACGAAATAGCCTGTGAAGCCATGGGCGTGGACATTACCCGCGTAAAACTTTCGGCCTTTGCGCTGGGCTCGTGCTGGGCTGGTTTTGCGGGCGTTATCTTTGCCGCCAAGACCACCTACATCAACCCGTCGAGCTTTACCTTTATGGAATCGGCCATGATCCTTTCCATGGTGGTGCTGGGCGGCATGGGCTCCATCGCCGGCGTGGTCATTGCCGCGCTCATACTCATACTCGCTCCGGAATATCTGCGGGCGTTCTCTGACTACCGCATGCTGCTTTTCGGGGCCATCATGGTGATCATGATGCTTTTCCGGCCGCAGGGGCTTATCAGTGGCGAGCGACGCCGCTACCGAATCGGCGCGCTGCACGGCGCCGAAGGAGGCCGCTCATGAACCCGGTGCTGGAAGTAAAAGACCTTTCGCAGGATTTTGGCGGTCTGCGCGCCTTGAACGAGCTTTCGCTCACAGTGAACCAAGGCGAGATTGTAGCCCTTATCGGCCCCAACGGCGCGGGCAAGACCACCTTCTTCAACTGCGTTACAGGCATCTACACTCCCACCGAGGGGCAGATGTTTCTGCACGACGCCAAGGGCGAAAAGCAGTTGCTCAACGGCAAAAAGCCCCACATCATCACCGCCATGGGCATGGCCCGCACATTTCAGAACATTCGCCTGTTCAATGAAATGACAGTGCTTGAAAACGTGATGATAGGCCGCCACTGCCGCACCAAGGCTGGCATTTTTGGGGCCATTGTGCGTGATGCGCGCACCCGTAAGGAAGAGCAGGACTGCATCGACCGCAGCTATGAGCTGCTCGAACTTGTGAAGCTGCAAGAGTTCTGGAACGAAACGGCCAACAACCTGCCCTACGGCGCGCAGCGACGTCTTGAAATCGCCCGCGCCATGGCCACCGAACCGCGCATGTTGCTGCTTGACGAGCCCGCAGCGGGCATGAACCCCCAGGAGACCAACGAGCTCAAAGAGCTTGTGTGCCACATACGCGACCACCAGCAACTCTCCATCCTGCTCATCGAGCACGATATGGGCATGGTCATGTCGCTCTCCGACCGCATCTATGTCATGGAATACGGCTCCTGCATCGCCACAGGCACACCCGCCGAAATCCGCACCAACCCCCGCGTCATCAAGGCATATCTGGGAGAAAGCGATGCTTGAGCTGCGTAATGTAGACACCTATTACGGCAACATTCAGGCCCTGCGCGATATTTCGCTGAAGATTGAAGAAGGTGAAATCGTTACCCTGATCGGGGCCAACGGCGCGGGCAAGTCCACCACGCTCATGACCATCTGCGGCATCAACCGCCCCAGAAAAGGCGAAATTCTCTGGTATGGCAAGCCCATACACCAGTTACCGCCGCACGAAATCGTGGCTCTGGGCATTTCGCAGGTGCCGGAAGGCCGCCTGATATTTCCCGATCTAAGCGTCAGCGACAATCTCGACCTCGGCGCTTTTTTGCGGCGCGACCCCGCCGGGGTGAAGGACGATCTGGACTACGTGTTCAGCCTCTTCCCCATCCTTTCAGAGCGGCGCAAACAGGCTGGCGGCACGCTTTCGGGCGGCGAACAGCAGATGCTGGCCATCAGCCGCGCCCTCATGGCCCGGCCCAAACTGCTGCTGCTGGACGAGCCTTCGCTGGGCCTTGCCCCCATCATCATCCAGCAGATCTTTGCCATTATCCAGAAGGTCAACGCCAACGGCACCACGGTCTTTCTGGTGGAGCAAAACGCCAACCAGGCCCTGCGCATCGCCAACCACGGCTATGTGATGGAAAACGGCCGCATCGTCATGCGCGACACCGCAGCCAACCTGCTCTCCAGCGAAGAAGTTCGCACAGCCTACCTGGGCATGTAGACCATACAACCGGCGGCACAAGGCCTGCGGCCTTCCCGCGCACCATGATTGCACGACGGCGCGTTTGTTGTTGACAGACGCGCCGTTTTTTACGCTGCTGCGGGCATGCCCCGGCATACCCGGATTCTACATATCCAAGACGCCCCTGCCCGCATGCGTCATACCTTTTTGCCCAACAGGGCTGCCATCCTGAAAAAATATTGCCGCCGCCAACATATACAAGTCGGCAGCGGCAATATGAACAGTCTATAAAGCCTGCGGAGGAGATTTATTCCCCTCGGTCCGGACACTAAACTCCCCCGGTGCGCAGCAGAAACAAAAAATCCAGCTGCACGCGCCTTGCGGTGCTCCCAGGCGTTGCGGAACCGGGCCTTGGCCTGAAGCACCAGCCTGTAACCGCTTAGACCAGCGCTTATACTTCGCTGATGATCGGCACGACCACGGGGTCGCGCTCAAGCACCCGGCGGAAGAAGCGCCGCAGCGAAGACCGTATGCCCTCCTGCAGCCGCCCGAGCTGGCCGGGGCGCGCGACTTCAATTTCGTCCAGCACAAGGCACTTGGCGTCTTCAAGCAGGTGACTGTAGTGCTGTTCAAAAACAAAGCCTTTGGAGATCATCTCCGGTCCGTGCAGCACGCTGCCGGTTTCGGAATCCACAACCAGCACAACAATAACCATGCCTTCGTCGCCGAGGATGCGCCGCTCCTTGAGCACTGCATAACCTACGTCGCCCACGCCCTTGCCGTCCACCAGCGTACACTCGACGGGCACGCGCTGCTCGATCCTGAAGGAATCCTCCAACAGCGTCAGCGGCAGGCCGTCTTCGAGCAGAATCACGTTGTCCTTCCGCACGCCGCACTCGGCAGCCAGGCGGCCATGCTTGACAAGATGCTGGTACTCGCCGTGCACAGGCACGAACAGCTCAGGGCGCACGGCCTCAAGCATGTCGCGCAGTTCTTCACGCTGGGCGTGCCCCGAGGCGTGGATGGCGTGCACGCTTTCGTACAGCACCTCAGCGCCGATGCGGTACATTTCGTTGATCAGTTTGGATATGGCCTTGGCGTTGCCGGGGATCATGCGCGAGCTCATGACCACAGTGTCGCCCTTGCGTATCTCAAGCTGTCTGTGACCGCCAAGCACCATGCGCGAGAGCGCCGACAAGGGTTCGCCCTGCGCGCCGGTCACCACAAGCACAATCTGGTCGTCGGGCAGGTCGGGCACGCCGTTGTGCGCGTTAAAAAACGAGGGCGGTAGTTTGGCTATGCCCAGGTCTCGCGCCATCTCAATATTGTTGGCCAGCGATTTGCCGCTGATCACCACCGTGCGCCCGTGCTCGCGCGCAAGGTCAAAAACTTCCTGGATGCGCTGGATATGGCTGGAAAAGAGCGTAATAACAATGCGCCCTTCCGCCTTGGCAAATATCTTGTCCAGCGAATCCTTAACCTCGCGCTCGGTGAGCGAGCGTCCTTCGCGCACCACGTTGGTGGAATCCGAAAGCAGCAGCCGCGCGCCCTCTGGCCCCGCAAAATTGCGGAACAGATTCAGATCCGTGCCCGTGGTGTCCAGGGGGTGCGGGTCGATCTTGAAATCGCCGCTGTGCACCACACGGCCCACGGGTGTCTCGATGCCCAGGCCGAAACCTTCGGGTATCGAGTGACAGACGGGGAAAAAGTGGAAGGTCAGGTCGCCCAAAGGCAGCACGGTGTCAGCAGTGACGGGGCAGAGCTCCACCCAGTCGAGGATCTCACGCTCGCGCAGTTTGTGCTCGACCAGCGCCAGGGTAAAACGCGAGCCGTAGATGCGCGTGCCCTTGATTTCGGGCACAATCCAGGGCAGTGCGCCGATGTGGTCTTCGTGACCGTGGGTAAGCACAATGCCCAGCAGTTTGTCCTTGATGCCGCTGACGGCCCCAAAATGCGGGATAACAACGTCCACGCCCAGATGGGCATCGTCAGGAAACATCAGTCCGCAATCGACCATTACCACGCCGCCTGCGGTTTCCCACAGCTGGCAGTTAAGGCCGATCTCTCCTAACCCTCCGAGGGGGGTTATGTTCAGGTAGGGTTCATTCATTCGTAATCGCTTTTGGGGCGGCGCGGCAACCGTCGTGCCGTTGCTCAACGCCGCATGAGATCAGGGTGAAATTCGCCCATGGCTACATATAGCTGCGCCAGGGCGGTCAAATAGTCGGCCTTAGCTCCTGTTAATGTCGCTTGGGCAGTGGTGAGCTTGGACGAAGCGTCCAGCACGTCAAAGTTGGTTCCGACCTGCTCCTGATAACGGGCAAGCGCCACGTTGTAAGCTTCGGTCGACTGCTCCACGCCCTTTTCCGCAACGGTAATCCGCTTTGCGGCTTCCTGCACTGCCAGTAGTTTCGACTTTATGTCATAGCCAACGCTAAGCTTCAGATCTTCTTCGGCATAGCGCATCTTGGTCACCAGCCAGCCAGCCTCTTTGTCGGCGTAGTAGGTGGTTCCCCACTGAAAAGCATTCCATGTGGCGCGAGCGCCCACTTCCCACACGGCGCTACGCGACCCGCGGTCGCCCTGCTCCTGCAGATCAAGCGAGTTGCCGCTCTGCGTAATATTGTAATAGGCCTCAACCTGCGGGTAGTAGTCGCTCTGCACCGCCTGCTGCGACTTACCCGCTATCTCTACCGACCGGGCGGCAATGTACAGGTCGGGGCGCTGCCTGTAGGCCGCCTCGAGGCACTGCTCAAGCGACCGGGTAAAGGGCACGTGCGCAAGCTTGCCTGTAAACTTTATTTTGGCCGTGGCCGGAAACCCCAACAGGGTGTTCAGCTTGGCCAGGCTGGTGTCGCGGCTGTTTTCGACCTGAATCAGCGTGTTTTCAGACTGGCGCACGTCAACCTCGGCCTGCAGCACGTCCAGGCGGGGGCGCAGCCCCACTTCATAAAAAGCGGTTGTTATGCGCAGCTGATCCTTCAGCCGAGCCAGGGCGTCTCGCTGGCTGCGTACGCTTTCTTCGTAGCGCAGGTAGTTCAGAAACTGGGTCTGAACGTTCTCCGTCATGCTCAGCTCGGCGTTGCGCACGCTGGCCTTGTCGCTGTCTGCCTGCAACGCCGCCTTCTGGTAGTTAGCCAAAAGCTGAAAGCCCTGAAACACCGGCTGCGAAATTTCCACAGCCCAAGTGTACGTTCCCTTTTCCGGAGTTTTGTTGATAGTGGACGGGGTGGTTTTGGTCTCCTGCTTGGCGACGGAATACGTCGTGCCCAGCTTGGGGCCAAAAGCACCGCGCGCAGACTTGCGCGCTTCTTCAGAAGACTGCTCCTGCGCCTCTTGCGAGCCAAGGCTGGGGTTGTGCCGCATGGCCCTGTCCACCGCGTCGGGCATTGTCACATCGCCAGCTGGCAATACGCTGCTTTGCACCGACGGCAGCGTTCTGCCGCTAAAAACCGGCGCGGCTGCCCTGGCGGGAGAACTGGCATAGGTAGAAGAAGATGCGGCCAGTGCGGAGCTCTCCCCCACGGGACCTGCAAGCGCCCCCACAACAAAAAACACCAGGCTCAGTTCAGGAATGCGCTTCATATATTTTTAAGCGGAAAAGTTCCGCAACCTGTTAAAAATTACTTTATCACGTTTTTCATACACCGCAGCGTGCGGCATTGGCAATACTTGCCAACAAAAGATATTTAGCCAAAGTACGCTTGCAATAGCTTTCTTTTAATAAAAAAAATGCAGACAATATAGGTAGCACAAAAAATGTTATCACATATATTATGCGCATCATAAAAGACAATACAGCGCAACACAGGCAAGTTTTTTGCCAGATCAAAAAAAATTGACGCTCACACCCCTGCTAAAAATCAAAAAATAAATTTTACATATATCCATGCATCTGTTGCAAATTACACAGGCCGCACCTGTAGCAAATGCCATCTTTTTAAGCCAAACCCGCGCTCCGCAAGGATTCTAAAAAATTTCTTGAAAGTTTACCCCAGTCGTAGCATGCTGCGCAGCAGAGTCCTTGCGGGATTCCGCAGCTCCGCCGTGACGGTTGGCGCGTCTATGCGTCTGCCGTGCTGGCATTTTTTGCGGCGCACTGAAAAAGACCACAGTTGTTGCGCAGATATGGAGAACCACATGGAATTCAGTTTTTTTTCAATGATCGCCCAGGCAAGCCTGGTGGCCAAGGCGGTGCTGGCGTTTCTGGTCATGATGTCCATTGGGAGCTGGGGGCTGATGATCCAGAAATTCATCGGTCTGAGCGCTGCCAACAAAAAGGCGCTCAGCGGAACAGAGCGGTTTGAAAAAGCGGCCAATCTGCGCGAAGCGGTGCAGTCGCTTGGTTCTGACCCGACCTCGCCGCTGTACTACATCGCCCATCAGGGCGTGCTTGAATTCAACCGCTCCAAAGAGCTTGGCAATAGCAGCGAAGTGGTGGTCGACAACGTACGCCGCGCCCTGCGCCAGGGCGTGGGCACCGAACTGGCACGTCTGCAAAGCTCGCTTTCGATTTTGGCCACCTGCGCCAACACAGCCCCCTTTATCGGCCTGTTCGGTACGGTCTGGGGCATCATGAGCTCCTTTCACTCCATCGGCATGCTCAAGTCGGCCTCGCTGGCCACAGTAGCCCCCGGCATTTCCGAAGCCCTGGTCGCTACGGCCATCGGTCTGGCGGTTGCAGTTCCGGCCACCATCGGCTTCAACATCTTTATGGGCAAGCTTTCGCAGGTTGATACGCTGCTGGTGAACTTTGCCGGCGTGTTCCTCAACCGAGTACAGCGCGAGATCAACGCCCACCGCCCCGTGCAGCGCACGGGCGCAACGGAGATGTAGCATGGGCGCTAGCGTTGGCGGCGGCAACAAGTTTGTTTCAGACATTAACGTCACGCCCTTCGTGGACGTTATGCTGGTGCTGCTGATCATCTTCATGGTGGCAACCCCCATGATGAGTCAGGGTCTCGACGTTGACCTGCCGCAGACCAAACAGGTGGAAGTGCTCTCCACTGAAGCCGACCACATGGTGTTGACCGTGCGCAATGACGGCAAGCTGTACCTTGACGAGTACCCTGTGGAAACCATGGACGACCTTGAAGGATATCTGCAGCGCCTCGTTAAGGAAAAGAACAAGACGCTCTTTCTTCAGGCCGACAAGTCCGTGCCCTACGGGCTGGTGGTGGAAGTCATGGGTCACATCAAGGCCGTGGGCATTGAAAAACTTGGCGTTATCGCCGAACAGCCCGACGATGCCAAGGGCGGCAAGCCCGCCCGCGCCCGAAAGTAGGATTGCTCTATGCGCCTGGCCTCATATGTTCTTTCATTCTGCCTGCACGCGGCCATATTTTTGCTGATATGGTTCTGGCCCAGTAGCCCGCCCATCAAGCTGGACACGCCCCCGGTCATGATCAGCCTGGTGGAAGGCGCTACAGGCGGCAACCGCACGCCCTCGCCCATTCTTGGGCATATGGGGCAGCCCGGCGACGGGCCTCTTGCGCCTACGCCGCCTGCGCCCAAGGCGGAAGTTGCCGCCCCTGAACGCGTTGAAGTAAAAGAGCCCAAGCCTGTGCCGCCGCAGCCCAAGCAGGATGCGGCAGCGGTAAAAAAACCGGAGCCAAAGCCGGAACCAAAGCCGCAGCCCAAGCCGGAGCCCAAGGAAGAAGCCAAACCCATCGCGCAGAAAAAGGAAGACAAGCCCAAGCCCAAGGAAGAACCGCACAAGGAAGCCCCCAAGGACCAGAAAAAGCCAGAGCCAACCAAGACCGAAGCTAAAAAGGATGCCAAGGACGCCAAGGATGGCAAATCCAACGTCGATCCTGTGGCAGCGGCATTGCAGCAGGCCCGCAAAGCCACCTCGCGTGCCGAATCCGGAGACCGGGGCAATGCTGTTGAGCAGGCACTGGCGCAGGCGCAGCGTCACGCAGGCGGCAACCGTGGCGGCGGCGGCGGCGAAGGCAACGGCCCTGGCGGCGGCGGCCTGGGCGATGTATACATGGGTCAGGTTATGCTGGCCGTGCGGCCCAACTGGGGCTTCGCCTCAGCGGGGCGCGTAAACCTGCGCTGCATAATCAACGTCAAGGTTGATTCGCAGGGCAAGGTATTGCAGACGTCGGTNACGCACGGNTCGGGCAACTCGCAGTTTGACGCTTCTGCAGTAAACGCCATCATCCGCACCAGCCAGAGCGGGCAGTTCCCGCCCCCGCCATCAGCGGATTACGGCGACCTTGACCTTGTGTTTACGCTGGACGAATTGATGGGCCGATAGGCGGCATGCTGCAGCAGTTGCGCGGCCGAAATTAAGGTGCGCGGCTGGTCCCGCATTGCATCAGATGGCTGATGCAAACAGTGGTTAGCAAACCTGAGGCACAAGCGGGCAGACGGACAACTGACCGCACAAGCTGGTGACCTTCGCTGGATTGCAAGGGTCATCTGTCAGGCGGGCACGGCAGGCGTCAGGCACGGTTTAGTAGCAATTGGGGCCGCAAAGCGGCCAGGACAGACACGCGCATCCGGTAAACGCGCGCATTCAGGAGGATGTATGCCTTCCAAACCGCGCACTAACCTCAGCAGCTCTTGCATTACTTTTTGCCTCGCCGCCGTAGCGCTTTACTGCGCTGCGGCGGGCGGGGCATTTGCCGCTTCCGCTGCCAGCGCGGATCAAAGCAGCTATGCGGGCAACATGCTGGACAAGATTACAGAAATCTGGGCTCCGCCCCCGGCGTTAAAAAGCGACTTCAAGGTCAGCCTCAAGGTCAGCGTCGACAACCAGGGGCAGGTTAAAGACTGCAAGGCGCTTAAGTCTTCTGGCCTTGAAGCCTTTGACAACTCGGTGTGCGGCGCTGTGCGCCAGATAGGCTCGTTTGGCACGCCCCCCTACGGCGCCCCCATCGATGTGCAACTCACATTCTGGAACGGCACCCCCAAGGGCAAGCCAAGGCCCGAGCCTCTGAGCACCGAAGAAGCGCTGCGGGCCGAGGTAAAGGCCAGAAGCAAAGCCGAGGCGGCGCTGGGCGATTCCCGCGCTGAGGCGGCGGAAGCTCGCGCCCGCGAGCGGGCCGAAGCGGTGGCGAAGGCAGACGGCAAAAACATGCCCGAAATGCGTCCGGCCCCGGTAGCGCCCCGCAGCACGCCAAAAGTAGATGACAACGGCAAAAAATCTGCTACGACTAACTCATGGCAGGCTGCGGGCCAAACAGATAATGGCCCGGCCACGCAGCTTATAGGCAAAAGCAAGCCATCAGCTGCCGACGGCAAAACAGGCTCAAGACCGGCTGGTCCAAGCGCGCAGGGCGCAACAGCCGCACAACCGCAGGCCGCAGTCAGGCCGCAACAGGCCGACACTCTGCCCAGCTACGGAGAGCCCGTCGAACCGCCGTCGCAAAAAATCGCCCCGCCGCCAGCGCCGCGCACAAGCCCTATGCCCTCGCCCANGGCGGAGGCAGCTTCCGCGCCCCAGGGTAAAGTGGCTGCGCCGGGCGCAAGCACCAAGGCAACCGACCGCAACAAATACCGCCGCGAGGTTACCCGTCTGCTACGAGACGGCATGATTATTCCTGCGGAAACAGCGCCGGGCAGGTATGAATCCGTCCTAAGGCTTACAATTTCTCCTCAGGGAGATATAACAGATTTCAAGGTTGTTACGCCCACAGGCGATAAGCTCCTTGACAAATATGTACAGCGGGGCATACGCCGAGCAGGCAGCGTGCCCCCTCCGCCTGCCGACTTGGGGGGAACGCTGGACATCACCCTTATACTGGTGCGCCACTGAGGCGCACTGCCTGAACAAGGAATACGTACGCCATGAAAAAACAGCTTCTTCTCCTGACACTGGGGTTCTGGCTGGCTCTCGGAAGCGGGGCGCAGGCCGCCATGCGCGTGGACATTTACGGTCCGGGGCAAAACATTGTTAATCTTGCTTTGGCGGCTCCCCTCAAGGGTCCCCAGGCCGAAGCAAGCGGCATGGGCGCTGACCTGCAAAAGATTGTGCAGCAAAACCTGAGCTTTTTGCCCTTTATGCGTCTTACCGATCCCAGAGCGGTGCTCGGCGGCGTAGTGCTGGCAGGATGCGAGCCGCCGTCCCTTGACTTCAAGCGCTTTCAGCTTGCTGGCTCGGACATTGTGGTGACCACTTACTGGCCAGAGGGCGACAGCGGCACCCGCCCGGTGCAAATCCGCGCTTTTGAGACCAACAGCGGCGGCCGTCTGTTTGGCAAGGAATACCCCAAGGTAACCGCGCACGATCTGCCGGAAGTTGCGGACAGGTTCTGCGCCGACCTGCTTGAAGCCCTGACGGGCAACGGGTCTTTCTTCCGCTCGACACTTGCCTTTGTAAAAAAGACCGGCAAGATGAGCGCCAACGTCTGGCTTGTAAAGCCCACCGGACGCGACCTGCGCCAGATCACCAACATGCCCGGCGAATCCATGTCGCCTGCCTGGTCGCCCGATGGTCGTTTTGTGGTCTTTACCCATATTGACGAAAAGTCGCACGCCCTCGGCGTTTGGGACCGCACCAGCGGCAAGGTGCAGCGCATCCGCTTTCCCGGCAACGTGGTCATCGGCCCTGCCTTTATGCCTGACAACAAAGTTGCGGTGGCCCTCTCCAACGGCAAGTACCCCGTCATCTTTCAGTTGAACCATGTTTTCCAGAAGGAACGCGTGCTGGAACAGGGTGATTCTATTAACGTTTCACCAACATTTGACAGCACCGGCACCAAGATGGCATTTACCTCTTCACGCATGGGTGGTCCGCAGATTTTCCTTAAGGATCTGAGCAGCGGATCTGTCACGCGCGTGAGCAAAAACGGCACGTACAACACCGAGGCCAACCTGTCACCCGACGGCACCCTGGTAGTGTACAGCCGCATGACCGATTACGGTCATCGCATTTTTGTTCAGGATATGCTTACCGGCATGGAACGCCAGATCACTTTCGGCCCCGGCAGCGATGAACAGCCCGCTTTCTGTGCCGACAGTTACTTCATAGCGTTCTCCTCGACGCGTAGTGGTCACAGTATTTTCCTGACCACACGTCACGGCGGCGACGCCAAAATGGTTCCCACCGGGGGTGGCGCTGCCTACTTCCCGCGCTGGGGGATGCCCGGTCAGCAGAAATAGCTTGAAATTAACAGATTGGCCTCTTACCCGCGTTTTTACTCGATTTTCCCGCCCCTACGGGATGACATGGGTAAAAAATATTTTACGAAAGTGCGTCGAAACCCCCTTCCACGCCTTGACAAAAATTGCGGGCCAGATACCATCTGTTATGCGAGGACGAAACGGCCTCGCGTGTGCAGAAAGGAAAGGTATCAATTTTTTTGGAGAATGAGCTGTTCAGGAGGACACACAATGAAACGCTATGCTCTTATTCTCGCTCTGGTTATGGCCCTGGCCGCCGGCTTTGGCTGCGCTAAGAAAACCACCAGCGAACCCGGCTATGACGATGGCCTGACCCCCGAAATGCGTGCGGCCATCCAGCAGATCACTGACGCCCGCGTCTACTTCGCTTTCGACAAATTCGACATCAAGCCCGAATACAAAGAAATGCTGAAGACCAAGGCCGATCTGCTGAAGAAGTACTCCTCTATCCGCGTGCGCATCGAAGGCAACTGCGACGAACGCGGCACCCAGGAATACAACCTCGCCCTCGGCGAACGCCGCGCCCGTGCTTCTTACGAATACATGGTTACGCTTGGCGTGAACCCCAGCCAGCTGGAAATGATCAGCTACGGCAAGGAAAACCCCGCCGTGCAGGGTAACAGCGAAGCCGCGTGGTCCAAGAACCGCCGCGATGACTTCCGCGTGATCGCCCACTAGTCTTTAGAGACAAGTGCTTGAAGAGCCGCCCTACGGGCGGCTCTTTTTTTTTTGCTGTTATCGGCGGTCACCGGCATGCTGCCCGTTGNCGGCAGCAGCCCCCCCATGCGCCACGCCCGCTACTGGTCAGCCGCCTTTTTATCGCGCCGCTCTGCGCTGAAAGTCCTTGCAGTCTAGGTTCACAGACTCCACAGCACCAGCCCAGCGCCATTACCTGCCGGCGTCTCATTGCCGCTCGGGGGCAAGGCAGCACGTTTACGGCCCGCACCCGCCGCGCCTAAAACTTTTTGCCAACGCGCGCGGCATGCGCCCATTGCCGCCATGCCTGTTCTCTTAGACATGGCAGAGCCAACGCCCTCCGTAAGCACGGCTGGTCAATGCGGCATTGGTCGCATCACTCGTGCGCGCGTATGCAGCGTACCGCCGCTGAAATCGGCAGAAAGTCGCATGCGTTTTTGCGGCAAGTAATGAGGCGCAGGCAGCACGCAAGTTTCACGTAAGTGCTACAGTACGCACAGCAACGCCGGATGAACCTGCAGGCCGGGATCTTGCGGGCATGGGCATCACAGGATACAGTGCAGGCAACAGAGGTTACTTGCATGAAAATAGCCATTCTTGACGGCGCCGTGCTCAACCCCGGCGATGTGGACTGGAGTCCCATCACATCTCTTGGTGATGTGTCCATTTATGATGCTACCCCCACAGAAGCGATCGCTGACCGTACCCGCGATGCTGACGTGGTGCTTGTCAACAAAACCCCGCTGAACGGCCACAACCTTGAGCACCTTGACAGCAGCGTGCGCATGGTTGGTGTGCTGGCCACGGGGTACAATATTGTGGACATTGATACCCTCGCTACCCGCAACATTCCTGTCTGCAATGTGGTTGCCTACGGCGTCAGCGATGTGGCCCAGCACGCCATGGCCTTGCTGCTTGAGCTGTGCCGTCATACGAGCATGCACTCGGAGAGCGTTAAAAACGGCGATTGGCTAAAGTGCAAAAGCTGGTGCTACTGGAAGATTCCGCCTCTGTGCCTGGAAGGTCTGACCATGGGGCTCATCGGCTTTGGCTCCATTGGCCGCCGCATGGGCGAACTGGCTCACGCCTTTGGCATGAGCGTGCTGGCATACTGCCGCACCCCCAAGGATCCGCCGTCATACAGCCCGTTTGCTTTTGCCACTCTTGAACATCTGCTTTGCGCCTCAGACGTTGTTTCGCTGCACTGCCCCCTTACCAAGGAGACGCGCAACATCATCAACGCCAAGTCGCTTTCTGCCATGCGCAAGGGCGCAATATTGCTGAACACCTCGCGCGGGCCGCTGGTGGATGAGGCAGCCGCGGCCGAAGCGTTAAAGTCCGGGCATCTGCGCGGCCTCGGCACTGACGTGCTGGCGCAGGAACCGCCGCAGGACGACAACCCCCTGTTCACAGCCCCCAACACCCTCATTACACCACACATTGCCTGGGCCACCACTCGCGCCCGGCAGAACATCATTGACCTCATGGCAGAGAACATCCGCCGCTGGCAGGCGGGCACCCCGGTCAATGTGGTAAATGGAGTCAAATAGGCTTCTACCATGTACATCGACATACACACCCACGCCTTTCATCCCAAAATTGCACACAAGGCCGTGGATCACCTGAATAATTTTTATAGTCTTACCTGCACGGGCGATGGCACCATCGCCCATTTGCTTGAAAGGGAGCGTAAGGCCGGGCTGGATAAATGCGTGGTGCTGTGTGCAGCCACGGCCCCGGCCCAGGTCATACCGGCCAATAATTACGCTATCAGCCTACAACGGGAACATCCCGACCAGGTCATTGCCTTTGGCACGGTGCATCCGGGTTACGAAAAATGGGAGGCGGAGCTTGAGCGCATCAAGGCTGCGGGTATTCGCGGCATCAAGCTGCACCCCGACTTTCAAAGCTTCCGACTTGACGACCCCCGCCTCTTGCCTATTTTTGAGGCGGCGCAAAAAAACTTTGTGTTTGAAATACACATTGGCGACCAGACCCTGCCCGACAAAAACCCCTCCTGCCCCTACAAGCTGGCGGCCATAATGCGCCAGTTTCCAGGCATCAGGGTGATAGCGGCGCACTTTGGCGGCTACCACATGTGGGCGCACTCCCTGACAGCGCTATCGGGCGGCAGGTTTGAAAACCTCTGGTTCGACACCTCAAGCACCACGCCCTTTGCCACCCCCGTGCTGGCAAAAAAACTTCTTAACAGTTTTCCGCGCGAGCACATCCTGTTTGGTACAGACTGGCCGCTTTACGACCCTGTGGAAGAACTGCAACGACTGCAAAAACTGGGAAGGCTGAGCGACGGCGAAATGCAGGATATCATGAGCAACGCCTCCGCTCTGCTGGCCGAAACGCACCCGCAGGTGAAAAGCCACCCCGACCATTGACAGTTCACCCCCTTTGCGGGTAAGTCAATTGCCAAGCCGGACGGCGGCAACACTGCCAACCCCGTCAGGTCCGAAAGGAAGCAGCGGCAACAGACGTTGCCGGGTGTCCGGCCCACAAAAAACCGCAACGGTAACCCGTTGCGGTTTTTTGCGTCTTGCAGTTTGTTTTGGGCTGCTGCGCCCAGCACAAACAAAAAACAGCCTGTCGCCTGCCCAGAGGTCTGCCTCCCCCAGAGCACGGCCATCTCTGCAGAGCCTACTGCTTGGCGTCGCCTTGCTGCCGGGCCTCGCCGTGTTGCTGGGCATTATCGGTCACCATCACATCCACCTGATAAATGCCGCGCATCTCGTCCAGGTGGACACGCATGGCTTTTTCCGCCAGGTCAGGGTCGCGCTTTTTCAGCGCTTCGTACACGCCGACATGCGCGCGGTACGAGCGCTCGCTCTGCTTGCGCACCTGCAGCGAGGCGTACAAGGGCGTGATCAGCCAGCCAGCAAAGCCCTCCGCCAAAAGGCCGAGAAAATTGTTGCCCATGCATTCGACCAGATACCGGTGAAAATCAATGTCGGCTTCCGCAAAGGCGCGTATTTCTGTAGCGTCTAGCAGTCTGCGCTGGTTTTGCAGCAACTCGTCAATGTGCGCCAACTGCTCGTCCGTGGCTTCAAGGGCCATGCGGCGCACTACGGCTGTTTCAAAAAACAGCCGCAGATCGTGCAACTGCCGCCAGCCATCAGGCGAGCTGGAATAAATTTCGAGCGTTGCGCGCATTTCGCGCAGCAGAGGCTTGAGGGTAAGTCTGCACACGCGTGCGCGCATGCCGGGCGAAACTTCGATCAGGCCCATCCTTGCCAGCCCGGAAAGGGCCTCCCGCACAGCAGGCCGCCCCACGCCAAATTCATCCATAAGCTCGCGCTCGGAAGGCAGCTTTTGCCCTACCGGATAGACTCCGTTCTGGATGTCGTCCAGCAGGCAGCTAAGTACTTCCGTATGAACGCGCGGGCGCTGGATACTACGCCGTCTCCCGCCCTGAGCCTCGGCATCACTGTTTTTTGAATTTTCGGTACTCATGGTGAAACTCGCTTCTCCTTGCGCTCTGCTGTTATTACGCATCACCGTGAACAGCTTATATTTATGTGGTCAACGTCAATTATCCCACAAAAACGTTTACATAACTTTCATAAGATATTTCCTTGCGCCGCAAATTTCTGTAGACTTATAAAAGGCTGCAAGCGTGGAACGTTCAGCATCCGGGCAAGTTTGAACTTGTCCCGCCCGCCTCAGGCGGCCCCCTGACGCTTTGCGCCAATTTTTAACTGAGGCTGCCCAGCGCCGCACCGCGCATTTATTCCACTGCCACGGCAGAAAAAACAGATCAAGGAGCAAGTGATGTCACGGATCAAGAACCTGCGGGAAGAAGCCCTTGCTATGCACAAGGAATACCAGGGTAAGATTGAGGTTCGGGTCAAAGCCCCTGTGCGCGACAACGACGACCTCACTCTGGCGTATTCGCCCGGCGTTGCCGAGCCTTGCATGGAAATCCACAAAGATCCCGCGATGCTTGACGTCTATACCAATCACTCCAACTTTGTCTGCGTTGTCTCCAACGGAACCGCGGTGCTTGGTCTCGGCAACATTGGCGCTGCCGCCGCAATGCCTGTTATGGAAGGCAAATCGCTGCTGTTCAAAACCTTTGGCGATGTGGACGCCTTCCCCATCTGCGTAGACACCAGGGACACCAGCAAAATCGTTGAGCTTGTGGAACTGATGGCTCCGACCTTTGGCGGCGTCAACCTTGAAGACATCAAAGCTCCTGAATGCTTTATCATTGAAGACACCCTGAAAAAGAACGGTGTGTTCAAGGGCCCCATTTTTCACGACGACCAGCATGGCACCACGGTCGTCACCCTGGCCGGACTTATCAATGCCCTGAAAATTGTCGGCAAAAAGCTTGAAGATGTCACCGTCGTCACCAGCGGCGCTGGCGCTGCCGGCATTGCCATCATCAAGCTGCTCATGGCCGTGGGACTCAAAAACGTCATCATGTGCGACACCAAGGGCGCTATCTGGGAAGGCCGCCCCGAAGGCATGAATCCCTACAAGGACGAAATCGCCAAACACACCAACCCCGGCAGAGTCAAGGGCGGCCTGGCCGAAGCCATCAAGGGGGCCGATGTGTTTATCGGCGTCTCCGCACCCAACTCGCTCAACGAAGACATGATCCGCAGCATGGCCAAAGACCCCATTGTCTTTGCCCAAGCCAATCCTATCCCAGAAATCTGGCCTCTGCAGCGCGCTTTTGACGGCGGAGCAAAGGTGGTGGCCCACGCGGCCGCTCCGGACTGCNCCAACCAGATCAACAACGTGCTCGCCTTCCCCGGCATTCTTCCGTGGCGCCATCGNCGGTGCGCGCCACAGACATCAACGACAGCCATGAAGAATTGCCGCCGCCAAAGGCGGCTGGCCGAGCTTGTCAAGCCTGAAGACGCTCAAGCCNCAGCATGATCATACCCCTCCTAACACTGAACCCCGACGTGGCCCGCGCTGGTCGGGCGGCCGGCNACCGCACCNNGGCCGCAATGGACAGCGGCATCGCCCGCGTGCATCTGGAGCCCAGCCAGGTGGCGGAAAACCTCCGGAAGCGTCTGGCTAAACGCCAAGGCTAACCGGCAGACCACCCTTAAAAATTCTCACTTACAGGGTCGCGCTCGCGAGCGCGGCCCTTTTTTATGTGGGGCCCTTGCGGACTTCAGTGGGGCGCATTGCCGCATACCCTGCCCAGGCTCACAGGCCCAATCATCTCTACCACCGGAGACCCAGTAATCGCAGCCTGTTTGATCACTCGCTCTGTCGATAGTATAACATTTCAAGAAGTGATACCATGCAAAATATCTGTGGGCAATTACCTGGTAAATCGTTACATCAAGCGGCGATCAGACACTTGACTGTTTGCTCAAACTATAAAAAGATACATAAGCTGTAAAGACCCCTGACGCAAATCTACAACTCGTCGCGAGGGGTTATCAGCACATGACGCAGCTTATCAATTTGGCATTTCAATATTTTTTTACCGTAACACTACTAAAAAAAGTTTCAAAAAAAGCGCCGTGACCAANGTCAGGGCGCTTTAACCTGCAGTGTTGTTTTGGGGGGCTTAATGCCCTGTTATGCCATATTTTTTGAGTTTGTACTGCAGCAAACTTTTTGAAATACCAAGGTATTCCGCAGCCTTAACCTGCACAAGTTCTGCCCGCACGAGGGCCCGCCTGATAAGTGCGGCCTCTATTTTTTCCAGCGTGTCAGCCAGATCAAGCTGCACGGGCAGCAGGTCAACGGCGCTTTTAAACTGCGACTCTTCATCGCGGATTTCCGCAGGCAGATTATCCACGTCGATGACGGTGCTGGGGACGAGCACAAGGCAACTCTCCACCACGTTTTCAAGCTGGCGGATGTTGCCCGGCCACTCATAGCCCGTAAGGTAGTTCAACGCTTCGGTGCTGAAGGTTTTGGGCGGCATGGAGTTATCGGTGCAGACCTTTTCCACAAAATGCGCCACCAGAAGGGGAATGTCTTCGCGCCGTTCGCGCAGGGGCGGCAGGGGAACCTGCACCACGTTGAGGCGATAATACAGGTCGTCGCGAAACCCTCCCTTCTCAACCAGGACGGCAAGGTCTTTGTTGGTGGCCGCCACAACGCGGATGTCCACCTCAATTTCTTCGCCGCCGCCAACGCGCTCAAAACGCCTTTCCTGCAGTACACGCAGCAGCTTGACTTGCAGGTCGGGCGTAAGCTCGGCTATCTCATCCAAAAACAGCGTACCGCCGTCGGCCTGTTCAAACCGGCCGCGTCGCATGGCCACAGCACCGGTAAACGACCCCTTTTCGTGGCCAAAAAGCTCGCTTTCAAGCACGCCGGGGTTCAGCGCCATGCAGTTGACCGACACAAAGGGTTTGTCTTTGCGGGGGCTTGTATAGTGGATGGCACGGGCCACCAGCTCTTTGCCGGTGCCTGATTCGCCTGTGATCAGCACTGTTGAGCGGCTGGGAGCAGCGCGTTCGACCATGAGCAGCACGTCACGTATGGCCTTGCTGCGGCCCACGATTTTGTGCACGCCGTAGCGGTCTTCCATGACCTCTTGCAGCAGCCTGTACTGACGGTGGGCCCGCGACAGCTCCACGGCATTGTGGATCGAGAGCAGCAGCTCGTCGTTGGAAAACGGCTTGGTGATGTAATCAAACGCGCCGTACTTCATGACTTTAACGGCGCTTTCAATGGAGCCAAAGGCCGTCATTATCAGCACGGGGATATACGGCCAGTTTCTCTTGACCCTTTCAAGCACCTCGCGCCCTGTGACCTTGGGCATTTTCATGTCTGTCACAATGACGTCCACTTCGCTCTCATCCAGAAAAGCGAGCGCGGTTTCAGGATCACTGATGGCCGTAACAACATACCCCTCGTCTTCGAGCAGGGTCTGCAATACCAGCAGATAGTTTTTTTCGTCGTCAACAACCAGAAGATGCGCTTTTTCACTCATTATGTATTCCTATGCGCCAGCTGGAGCTCTGGGCAGCAGAACCCTTACCAGCGCCCCGCCATTGGGGCCGTTTTCAAGCTGAATAGTGCCGCCATGGCTTGAGATGATCGACTGCACAATGGGCAAACCTAGCCCTGTGCCGCCATCCTTGGTCGTAAAAAATGGGTCCAGCAGGTTGGGCAGCGTGGTGGGGTCAAAGCCGGGGCCGGAATCGAGAAATTCAATGCAAACGCTGCCACCGTCGTCATTGCGTCCTGTAATACGCATGATGCCCGGTCCTTCCATCGCCTGCTGGCCGTTGACAAGAATATTGTAAAATGCCCGATACAGCAAATCTTTGTCGCCAGGCGAAAAAAGTCCTTCCTCGCACTGCCGCTCGAGCGCTACGCCGCAACGCCCCATCTCTCCTTCCAGAAAGGCCAGCACCTGATCAAGCACCAGATTAAGGTCTACCACATCCTGCTTGGGCTGGCGAGGCCGGGCGTAGTCCAAAAAATCATTTACTGTTTGCGACAGGCGCACGGCCTCGTCGTATATGGCACCAAGAATACGCCGGGTGCTGGCGTCGGCCTTGTCAGTACGGCGCTGCAGCAGCTCCGCGCTTGACCGGATAATGCCCAGCGGGTTGCGTATCTCATGGGCGATGCTGGCCACCACCCGCCCCATGCTCACCAGCCGTTCGTTGCTGTGCAGCTGGTTTTCAAGGATGCGGTTTTTGTACATACGCGCGGCCAGTACCCGCTCGGACCTGTGAATGAGCATGAGCAACAGGCCGAACATCACCACCGACGAAAGCAGACACATGACCACAATGATGCCCTGAAAGGTCAGCACCTGTTCATAGTCGCCGGTAATGTCCTGGGTAAGCTCCAGCGCGCCCATGATCGGGGGTTCTTCGCCCGGATGCAAGGGTTCGCCGCGCAGGGGATAAAGCACGCGCAACACGAAGGAGCCTTCCTGCAGGGGCACGCGAAAGGGAGCCTGCCAGACCGGCATGGACGAAATGATCTCGGACCTGGGCGCACCGCCCTGCAGTATTTCGTCGAGATACGACGGCGAAAGCCCGGCGCGGCCAAGGTCTTCCTTGTTGGTCGAATAGGCCACCAGACGCGAAAAATCATAGATGCGCAGTCGCTCCACCGGCAAACCGTGGATGACGGACTGCACCACCTGATCAAGCCTGTCGTACTGCTCGGGCTGGCGCAGGGCAATGCGGCCATACCCCAGCAGCGTAGGCAGGGCAAACCGCCGGAAAATCTGGCTGTTGAGATTTTCCACCAGTTGCTGGGCAAAGTTCTCCTGCCGGGTGAGCAGCGTTTCGCGGGCAGAATTGGAAATAAAGAACGAAAGCCCCAGGCTGGTCAGCAAAATGACCACCAGCGAAAGCCACGAAAGCGTCCGGGCGTAGCTTGGCAGGGCGCTTTCCGCTTCTACTNTTTGAGCGCAGACATCCTCGCACTGACGGATGCAGGCCTCGTTGCGCTGNTTTTTTCTGAACATGGCAATGCCTTTGCGCGCGCNGCGGCTGAGGAGGAGCAGCCCTAGGGCAACGCCACCGGGACGCAGGAAAACGACCACTGCGCCCCGCCGCAAAGCCGCCGACACGCGACAGGTTTCAAAAACCCCAGGCATATCGAAGGTCGCTGTTACGGCCTTCGCCATTCCTGAAGCATATTTCAGCACACAATAAAAAACCGCCGGGGGCTCAAGAGGCAAGGCCAGCTCTGCGCCGCGCGCCGTCGCGCAGCTCATGCCGCCTAAAAGCCTTGCTCCATCCTGGGCACTGCCAGATATTCCGCCAGATCGGCCTCTTCCTGCGCATAGCCCCCCGCCCCCAGGCGGGCGTTGGCCAGGCGTTTGCCCAGCTCTACCGAGGGTTGATCCAGCGGGTTGATGCCCATGAGCCAGCCGGTAAACAGCGTGGCGGCCTCAAGCAGCAGCATAAGCGAACCCGCTGCGCGGGGGCCGCTGTTGTGCATCTCGACATGCAGCAGGGGTACGCCCTTCTGGCACAAGGCCATGCGCGTTCCCAGAGCCTCGGCCTCCAGCAGGCTGCCAAAGGGTTTGGCCCGCAGCCATGCCCACTGGTCGGGCACGTCCATGCCAAAGTTGGGGCCTTGCGCCTGATCACGGCTGGTCAAAAAGATGCATCCTTTGTTGCGGGGCCCGCTCAAAAACATCTGGTTTATGGAGTGCTGGTCCGTCACGCCGGTGGCTGGCACTGGCTGGCTGCCCTGCCCGTCCTTGCCCAGGCTTTCGGCCCACAGCTGGGCAAACCAGTCGCCATAGGCCGACCACTGCGGAATGTAGCTGAAAAAGATCAGTTGGCTGTAGCCGTGGTCTTCAAGAGCCTTGGCCCAGCAGGCCAGAGCAAACGACGGGTGCTCCGCCACACGCTCGGGAGCCTGCACCAGCGGCCTGGCCACATCGGCCGCGCCGTCCAGCAGGGCCTGCCAGTCTATGCCCAAAAAGGCTGCGGGCAAAAGGCCCACGGCAGAAAGGGCCGAATATCGCCCGCCAAGATAATCCGGCACTTCAAGCGCCGTGAGACCGTAGCGGGTTGCTTCTTCCCGCAGGTAGCCCTTGCGCTCGTCGGTGACCACGATCATCTGATCCTGCCAGCCCTCGCCCACACTGGCCTTGAGCCAGTCGCGCACAAGAAAATACTGGGAGATGGTTTCAATGGTGCCGCCCGACTTGCTTATGCACACCACTACCGTTTCAGCCGGCGTGAGTTTGCCAAGCAGCGCCTCAAAACGCTCCGCGCAGACATTGTCGGCAATCCACAGGCAGGGGCCGCGATGATTGGGGCCGTCCTGCCCCGGCGCAAAGGCCTGCTGCATGGCGCGAGCCCCCAGGGCCGACCCGCCGATGCCAAGCACCAGCATATGCCGGTAAGCCTTGATGCGGGGGATAAGCGGGGCCATTTCCACTTCCAGCTTGGCGCGGAAGGGCAAGGAAAGAAAGGGCAGTTCGCCAGCGGTCAGATCGCGCGCCAGTCTTTGGGCTATTTCGGGGGCGCGTGCCTTGAGCGGCGCAGCGCTGTCCGCTGTGAGCCGATGCGCATAAGCCCTTGACCATTCAAGAAAATGAGGCATGGATACCTCCTGGTGGGTCGCGCCGCGCATACAGCGGCGCATTACAAAAGTCGCAAAAGTTTTGGAGCAAAAAAACGCCGCCGTACGGACTTGTAGGTTTGGGGTCGCACGCCGAAACGGCAATGCCACAGGGCGCAGGCCTCGCGCGCCGCGCAGGCTCGCACCTCCACCCGGTCGCCCGCGCAGCCCATGCACTGCCTGCGTATGGCCCGCAGAGCCTGCCGGGGGGCCGGCATCAATCCGCCNGTGCCNGGGCNAGTCTCCCCGGNCCGCCAGCACGGCCCAGTGCGCCAGGCCCACAAGGGGNCATGCCCTCGTCCGGGCGCAGGCGCGCAACCGCCTTTGGCTGACGCACCCTGACCACTCCAGACAAAACTGCCGGATCANCGCCAGCGGGCCTGTTTTTGCCCCGGCCCGGATTTTTTTGCGGTGTTCGGCCGGTCCGGGCATCAGGATTTGGCGGCCCCGCAGCACTTTTTGTATTTTTTGCCGCTGCCGCAACGGGCCAGGGGATCATTGCGCCCTACANTTGGGCTCCTGCCTGCGGTAGGGCATCAGGCCGGAAGGGCCCACGCCGTCTCACATAATATATCTTGTCCCGTCCTTGCGCTGAAAAAAGCATGCGTTCGCCCCAGCTGGACGGGGGGAATGGCCCTTCCAGCTCGTAAATAGGGCATAAAACCTCANNCACATCAAAAAGCTTCGCCGTTTTTTTTTTCCGGCGGGCACGTCGTTTTCAGTAAGCCTTGCGATATCAAGCCGCAGCCATTTGATATCCCTTGGTTTGTTCCTGCAAGCTTTGGTCGGCATCCACATGTTCCCGGTAGTCACCGGGGTGGCGTGGTTTCCACAAGCCATTGGTGACGGGCCAAGCACATAGGCCGTATAGCGCGAGCGCATGAGNNTTTCCGCGTTCTGGGGCCAGGACGCGCCCTTCAATGTGGGGGCCGCAGCATTGGTCCCCAGAGCCAGAACCGGCTGCCGCAGGGGCAAAGTTGGAGACATGAAATCCNCNTTGGTTTGAGCCCGTCAGGGGCATATGCAACGGAATAAGCATAGCTTATGCCAAAGCGGGCGGCAAGAGCGGCAAGGCGGGATGGAGGCCATGGGCGCAAAAAAAGCGGCATGCACAGGTGACGCGCCAAGTGCATGCCGCTGGATGACCGTTCGGCCAGCCTGCCTAGTCCGGAGGAGAGTGCGGTTTGGGGGGCCGCAATTGGACAAGGCAGCCAGGACGAACGGCGTCATGCGTTACACCGGCATCTGCCGCCGGGGAAGAAAACGAATCAAAATTCAGCTCAAGCGTGCCCTTGTTGGCCGCCACCGCGCGGGCATGCCCAAGGTGCACCCCCTGGGCGTCGTACACCGCGCACAGTGCGCCAGCCGCTGGGGCGCGCAGCCCATAGAGCAGGCACCAAATATGGCCGGGCCGGGCCTGCGGGGTATTGGTCTTCTCTGGCTGCACGCGCACAATTTCGCCGCAGCCCAGGCTTGTGAGCTGCCGAATGTAGCGACAGCCCAGCCGGTACACCATCACCCCGACCAGCAGGGCCAGCCCGCCGCAGCCGGCGGCCAGCACAAAGGGGTTGTAGCCTGTAATGCGCCGCAGATACGAGGTAGACGCTTCACGCATGGCGGCATCATCGGCGTACACCGTAATTTTGTAGTTTTGCATGGTGCTGGCGGGCGCGCCCCTGAAAGCGACCCTGAGGCTGTAGCTGCCGGGCTCAACCGCGCCATCGGCGCGCACATGCGCCCGCCACATGCCATTGCCAAACCAGTAGCCAGCAAAGAAGCCTTCCAGATCATAGCTCAGCGAAGGATTTGCGGGGGAAAACTGCGCGTTGAGGTCGCTGTTGACGGGGTTTTTGATAGTCAACGGTCCAGATATGGGCACGCTGCCGCCGGGCAGCACCTCGATAACGTCCGCGCCAGACCGCACCAGCCCCTGCAGACCGTCAAGCATGCCCAACATGACAAACCCCAGCAGCACGGCGCAGAGCACGCCCCAATACCGCTGGCGGTAACGTATCTGCCTGCATGCCTGCCAACCCCTGGAATCGATTAGTTCCCCCATGGGTTCCTTCCTGCCTGCCTGTGGTATGGTCAAAACGCACGACATGCTGCATGCCTCCACTATCTGCGCACCAGAACAATGCCGGGGCCAGCTTCGGCCACCTGCCAGCGCACCAGCCGCTGCCCAAGTCTGGGCAATTCCACAAGGCTCTGAAATTCGGCGGGGTACTTGCGGCGCACCTGTCGGGTAAGCCAGAAGGCGCCTGCCCATGTAGGCACGGTAATGCCAAAAAACCAAGCGCAAAACACCAGTTCCGAGGCCCCGGCACTGCGGGCAGACTGATACATGCCCACGAAAACGGCTGCCACCATGATGGCGTTGGCAGCCACGCGGATTATGCCTGAATAAAGGGTCTGACGGTAGCTGTTCATAGTGTTCTCCTGGGTGCTTGCCCCACTCCGTTCAAGGGTGCGCCGGAGCGGAGCAGAACCGCTCCGGCGCGCAGGGTGGGGGTAGTCACCCTGGGGTTTACTTCTTGAAGATGTTGGTCTTGCTCACGTTCATGACGCGTATGGCCTGAGTCTTTTCAGCATTCCTGAAGGCAACGCGCATTTCGTCGCCAGCAGTCCACACATACGCGGGCAGGTCTTGCGCGTCGGCAGGAATCTTGAAGGTGATCAGCGACTTCTGGCGGCCAGAGTACACGGTCACGGTCTGCTGTTCCTTGTCAATGACGGGGAAGGTCTTGCCCTTGACCTTGGGGTGGTCGGAGCCCACGTTCTTTTCCACATCGGTAAACTGCACGGACACTTCACGCACGCTGCTGGTCTTTTGGTCATACACCAGCACGGTGTTCTTGGCGGTGTCGATCATCAGGCGGCCGCCAACGGCGGGTACCGGGCCCATGTCCTTGGATTCCACGGGCAGCTTGAAGGTATGCGTGCCGCCGCTGTAGTGCGGGTTAAACTGGTCGTGCGTCACGTCCACCACGATGGTGAGGGTTTTGGCGTTGGCGTCATAGGCCACGCAACGGCCCTGTTCCACGCCCCCGTCAAAGTTGCAGCCGGTGAGTATTGCGACCGAGAAGGCCATCGCCAGCATAAGCATTAGGTTACGAATTTTCATGGCGTGCCTCCTCTTAGTTGGCCGCGGGCTGGTTCTTCTTGGCGGCAATTTCCGCCTTGGCGCCCTGTACCATCTTGACGGTTATGTAAAGGGAGATAGCCGTCACAAAACCGAGCACGTCAACGGTAGCAGCCGGTCCGAGCAGCCAGCCCCATGCCGGGAATTCAGCTTGCAGCAGCTTGCACAGAACCGAAATCAGGCAGCCCACAACGGCCAGACCGAACACAAAGCGGATACCGTAACCCTTTACATACTTGGTNGCCACAACGCCGATCTGCGCGCCGACGGCTGCGCCGCACAGCATGACGAGGGCGGCAAGCAGTTCCACGCGGCCCTTGTATGCGTACGAAGCCGCGCCGTAGAGGCCGGAGATGGCGACTTCAAAGAGGTCCGTACCCACCGCCAGATGGGTGGGGCAGCCCACAAGATACACCAGGGCGGGCATNCGGATAAGACCGCCGCCGATGCCGAGGATACCAGCCAGCCAGCCGGTGAAGAAGCTGACGATGATGGGCAGCCACGCGGAGCAGGTGATGTTGGCATGCGTAAAATGGACGACAGGCGGGATCTTGATGGCGTGCAGGCGGGTGGCCCAGTCAACGCCGGTGGCCGTACTGTCAAGCTCACGGTGCTGCGCCTTGGCTTCACGTTCCTTTCTGCGGCGCGCGGCGATGTCGTGAAATACAAGCCAGGCCAACAGCACGAGCAGTACAACGTACAGCCAGCGCACGACCTTGTCGACCGAGCCGAGGCGTTCAAGCCACATAACCATCTGCGCGCCAATTTCCACGCCCACGATGGTGCCGACCAGCATGGTCAGNCCCAAGCCGTAGTCCACGTTGCCAAACTTGCCNTGCCGCATGGTGGAGATAAGCGATTTACCNGCCATCTGCGCCACGTCGGTNCCAATGGCAAAGGCCATGGGGAANCCGAGGATGTTCAGACCGGGGGTGACCATCCAAGCGCCGCCCATACCAAAAAAACCACCGATAATGCCCACGCCCAAACCGAGAATNACAAGGCCCGGCCAAAAAATGTAAACGCCGGAGATGGGCATCAAAAGATACANCCAGTCCATACTTGCCTCCTTCCGACTACTTCTCGGAGATTTCGCGGTGCCTGAGGTCGATGCCCATGTGCGTCATGACGATATCTGCCAGCCAACCCAATATGCAGCCTGTAACCGGAATGATGGCCATGGTCAGAATGGCAAAAAAGAAATGGCTTTCATTATACATTTCAGCCCACCAGTACAGTATGCCGTCAAGCTTGCGCGTATCGGCCACAACAACCACGTTGGCTGCCTTGCCGCCNGCGGCAAGCGCAGCGCATGGCAATGCCGCGATCATCAGCGCGCACCCGACAAGCCATGTCCAGAGCCTCTGCATCTTTTTCATAACATCCTCCACGTCAAGATTTGACTTCCCACTGCTTCCGCAACTTGCCTTTCATCCACTTGCGACCCCAGCCAGACTGCTTGGGCATCGCCTTGTTGCCTCGAATGTGAAATTAGTAGCAAGGCTCGTGCCATTGCATAATTTTTGCTGGTAATTGCGGAATATCTGCCATCTTTGCGCGAAAATTCTTGTCTCAACCGGCATTGTTTTTTATACTCGCTTCCAAGATTGCGCTTTTTTGCGCAAACAGGGGAGCACTATGCGTTTATACAGAACACTTCCCCAGGGCAACTCGCTGGAATTTGCTGCATTCTTTATGAACCGCAGCCTGGCAAGCCGCATGCTCATGCTTGGCCTGCCGCTCCTGGCAATGGTATTGCTGATCATTTTTGCCGCCACCGGCAGCAATATCGAGTCCATCCTCGATCGTGCAATTGCGCGCAATGCGCAACTTCAATCGCAGGCCATGTGTCTTGCGCTTGAGAAAATCCTGGAAGAAACGCGCAACGAGCTGCTGATACTCGCGGCTGGTTCCATGAACCAGGAAGACATGCTCAACCGGCTTAAATACAGAGCAAGGGCGGAGGGCGTACGCTATCGAGAAGTCGCCTTTGAAAGCCCCGCGCCAGAGAGCCGCTACCTGCTGATCAACACAGGCGATGAAGTGGTCAACGTGCCCATGCAGCAGGCGCTGGCCAGCGCGTCCAGCCCATTCCACACCGGCTCGGGCGACATGCGTCTGGGCTATGTAAGCCTGGCGCAGCCGCTGGAAACGACGTACCCCATGGTTCCCGTCAACGGCGGCACGCGCAGCATCACCCTGCAGGTGCTGCGCTTCACCACGCCCGTATATGATGATGTAGGCCGCTTTATTGGCCACCTGATGCTGTCGCTTGATCTGAGGGAGCTGCGCGACATCATTTCAGAATACTCCGCCCCCGAGGCCCCCATAGCCACCTCGACCCCAAACAACCGCATACACACGCTGTTTTTTGACCGCTACGGCTGGATGCTTTTTCAATCTGAAATACCCGATGCAAACCTGCTGCAAAAAAGCCTGGGCACCGACGTCGTACGGGCCGGGTTTACTGGCGACTTTGGCAGACCCGGCTTTGCTACGGCGTTTCGCCCGGCTCCGGACTACGTAAATTACTGGGATATGGTGTCGGACGTGCACGAGGGCCGTTCAGGGCAGCTGCCCCTCTACCAGCAGCAGACGTTATGGAGCAACAACCAGATGCGCGTTGAGCGCGTAAGCTACGCGCCTGTCACCTTCCGACCCATGGCCGAGGGCGAGCGGGAGGTGCTGGGCGGCCTGGCGGTGCTGGACACGAGCTTTACCAGCACACGCATGGGGTTGCAGCTCATGGGCATTTATTCCTGCGCATTTGCGGGCGGTTTGTTGTTGCTGGGTCTGAGCCTGTGGTGGCTTGCGCGCCAGACAGGGCGCTCACTCAATGCCGTCACGGAAGAGCTGGAACGCCGCAACGCCATAGGGGACAGCACCAGTCTTGACCTGCCGCAATTGCCGCGTGAGCTGGAAAGGCTCAAGCTCGGCATCAATTCCCTGCTGGAACGGTTGCACCATGCCGCCGAGTTGCGACGCCTGCGGGCAGCCGAGGACGACGCCCTTGCGCAACGTGAACCCGCGCCAGATCTGCCCCACCCTGAAGATCTGCCCACCAACGGGCTCATCGGCACGTCGCCAGCCATGCTTGCCCTGTGCGACAACGTACGCAAAGCTTCGCAGGTGCTCGCCGACGTACTGGTCGTGGGCGAAACCGGCACAGGCAAGGAGCTCGTGTCGGAGGCCATACACCGGCTCAGCGCCAGGGGCTCCGGGCCGTTCATCACCATCAATTGCGGCGCGCTGGACGAAAACCTGCTCATGGATACGCTTTTTGGTCATGTAAAGGGCGCGTTTACCGAGGCCCGAGCACCGCGCAAGGGGGCCTTTCTCACCGCGCAGGGGGGCACGCTTATGCTGGACGAGGTGGGCAATGCGGCTCCCAAGGTGCAGCAGGCCCTGCTGCGGGCGCTTTCCACCCGCCGCATCCGACCGCTTGGCAGCGATGAAGACGTTCCGTTTGATACGCGCATCATCGCCGCCACCAACGCCTCGCTGATCGACGATTCGCAGAAGGGCTCGTTTCGCGAAGACCTGTATTACCGGCTGGCGGTTATTACCATTAATACCCCGCCGTTGCGCGACCGCAAGTCGGACATCCCTTCACTTACCGTGTATTTTCTGTCAGAGGCGCTCGCGGCCAAAGCCAGGCTGAAGGCGGAGACAGGAGCCACCGCCGCCGCTGTTCCCCCGACCTTGCCGCAGATCAGCAAGGGGGCCATGTCCAAACTGATGGAATACGACTGGCCCGGCAACGTACGCGAGCTCAAGAACACCCTTACGCGGGCGCTGACATTTTGCGAAGGCGGCATTCTTTTTGCAGAAGATATACAGCTGGGTCACGCAGTTCAAAGCCAGAACGAGGCTCCGCAAAGCGAAACGCCCTCTGTTGCAGGGCAGGAATCGCGCAATTTGCAGGATGCCCCGTGCGATCAAGGGTTCTGCTCCACCGCCCCCGCCGAAGATGCCGCCAACCCCGGCGGGCTGCCGGGCAATATTGTAGCGCCTGAGCAACCGCTGGCGGATGCCCGGAGCATGCATGGGCAAAGCGCGGACGCCCCGCAGCAATCCGGCGCGTCCGCGCAGCCGGACGAATCGCTGAACGGGCATGCAGCGGCGGAAAAGCTCAACCGGCGCATCATGAACGCATGGCCAGCCATTGCCGCCGCAGGCAGTGTGAGCCGTCAGGAATACCAGATGCTGGCGGGCAAGGATATTTCCATGCGTACCGCCCAGTACGACCTGCAACTGCTGGTGCAGCAGGGGCTTGTACGCAAGGAGGGACGAGGCCCGGCGCAGCGCTACGTGGTCATTGGCAAAGGGCGCTAACCAACGCTGCCCTTTGCCATGGAGCGGCTGCGAGGCCGCGCTGGTCAGTAATCAGGCAAAGGGTGCAAAACGACGGGCATGGCTCCTGCGTACAGCACCATCGGTTCATGGTTTAAAGGCAAACCGCAACCAAGGATGTCCGCATGGCATCACTGCTCAAAAAGCTGTTTGGCATTGCCCCGCGCGTCAGCCGCGAAGCGGCGATGGAAACTTTTAACAAACGTTATGCCTCATTCAAGGATCTGCTGCAGGCCAATGCGGATCTTGCCGGAGTAATGGCCGGGCTGGACGCTACGCTGCGCGGCGACAGGCACATGGAAACCAGCGAAGTGCGCAAGCAGGCCCGCAGGGCCATCGTTAACTGCGAGCGCATGGCCTCCACCCTGAGCGAAATGTCAGGTCAGTGCGACCTATCGCTTGGCAACGCCGTACATTCCATTGCCTCGCGTATCGAACACGAGCTTGATCAGCTTGCCCGCGGCGACGTGCCGCAGTATACCCTGCCGCTTTCAGAGGTCGACGCCAGCATGGCCTACAGCGTCGGCGGCAAAAACGCCAACCTGGGCGAGCTGCGCAATATGCTGTCCATGCCTGTGCCGCGCGGCTTTGCCATCACCATCCGGGCCGGCAGCTTCTTTTTGCTGCGCACGCCGGGGCTGTTCAAAAGCCTCTTCTCTCTGCTCAAATGCATTGACCCCGAAAAGCCCGCGCTTATTGCCGACATCTCGCAGCAGGTAGAAAATCTGGTGCTGGCGGCCCCCATCCCCGCAGAGGTAGAGCGGGCCCTGTCCGCAGAGTGGGACGCAGCCTTTGGCAAAGATGCGGACGTGGTGGTGGCCCTGCGCTCGAGCGCCATTGCCGAAGACGGGGTGCAGTCTTTTGCGGGCCAGTACCGCAGCATCCTGGGCGTCACCCGTCAGGACATGCTGCCCGCCTTTAAAAAGGTCGTTGCCAGTCTGTTTTCGCCCCGTGCGCTGGCCTACCGCGCCGAACACGGATATGACCTGGACGCCACGGGCATGGGCCTGTGCTGCGTTGAGATGGTCCGGGCCAAGGCGGCAGGCGTGGCCTTTTCGCGCCACCCCGTTGATCTGCGCTCCAACGCCACGGTCATCAACGGTTTGTGGGGTCTGGGCGAAATGGTGGTGGACGGATCGGGCACGCCCGACCAGTGGCTTGTCTCGCGCGCCACCAAAAAAATCACCATGGCCACCATTGCCCACAAAACCGTGCGCCTGCGCCTGGTGCGCGCCAAGAGCGGCATTGTGGACAACCGGCTTGAGCCAGTGCCCGACGCCCTGCGCGACGTGCCCTGCCTCAGCGACGACCAGGTGCGCAAACTGGCCGAAATGGTCATGGAGCTCGAACGGCACTATCAGTACCCGCAGGATATGGAATGGGCCGTGGACGAGGACGACCAGATAGTGCTGCTGCAGACCCGCCCCATGGGGCTGGACAATGCGTCTGAAGAGCATTCCGCCCCGGCGCTGCGCCATCTGCGGCCCCTGATCTCAGGCGGCGATGTGGCCGCGCGAGGCGTGGGCTGCGGCCCCGTTGTGCATGTGGGCGAGAGTGAAGACATGACGCACTTTCCCGAGGGCGCTGTCATGCTGCTGGCCCACTCGTCGCCCAACGCCATGGCGGCCATGCGCAGGGCCTCGGCCATCATAGCTGAAACAGGCAGTCTCACAGGACACATGGCGTCTATCTGCCGCGAATTTGGCGTTCCCACAATCATGAATCTGCCGGGCGCAACCAGTATCCTGGTCGACGGGCAGGTGGTTACCGTGGATGCGCTGTCGGGCAGGGTTTTTGACGGCGAGGTGCAGGAGTTGCTGACCCTGCGCCTTGTACGGCCCCAGGCCAAAGCCAGCAGCCCGGCGCTGGTGCTTTTGCGCCGTATAGCGCCCTACATTTTGCCGCTGCACCTTGTGGACCCCCGCGCCGAAACTTTTACCCCCCGCCACTGCACCTCGCTGCACGACATCATGCGCTATGTGCACGAGCTGAGCTACACGCAGATGTTCCAGATATCTGACCGGGTGACAGACCACTCCGCAGGGGTTGCCAGCAAACTGGCGTGTACCGTACCGCTCGATCTTTATGTCATCGACCTCGGCGGCGGGCTGCGCAACCCCGAGTCACGTCAGGTTACGCCCGGCGACGTGTTGAGCACGCCGCTCAAGTGCGTACTCGACGGCATGCTCAACCCCGCTGTGCAGGCCCGGGGGCCAAGGCCGGTAAACATGCGCGGATTCCTTTCCGTAATGGGGCAAACAGCCATCGGCGGCAATCAGGAGGGCTGCTCGCGTTTTGGTCAGCGCAGCTATGCCATTGTCTCCGACCGCTACCTCAATTTTTCGTCCCGTGTGGGCTACCACTACGCCATCCTTGACTGCTGGTGCGGCGAGACCCTGAGCAAAAACTACATACGCTTTGAATTTGCCGGGGGCGCGGCGGCAAACGCCCAGCGCGTGCGGCGCGTGCACTGCATCGGGCTTATCCTCAAGGAGCTGGGCTTTACCGTGGAGATAACGGGTGATAGACTGCGGGCACGTTACCAAAAATATCCAAGGCATGAGCTGTGCGCGCGCCTGGATCAATTGGGACGACTCCTGATAATGACCCGCCAGATGGATATGCTTATGGTGGACGACGCCGCTGTACAGGCCTACGCCACCAAATTTCTTAATGGCGAATATCATTAGCCGCACGCCCTTTGCGGGGGTGAACCCGGCCCCGCACGGCGGCCTGGGCCATCGCGGCGCAACACGATTGAGGCCCCATGCCGTCGCCAACCGCGTCGTCTGCCAAGGTCGCAAAAGGCAATGCCTTTTCTGAACCGCCGCAGACGCTTTTTAGCCGTGATTTTGTTCTGCTGTTTTGCATGACCATGTCGTGCAACAGCTTTGTGGCCGTTTTTTACTGCTTTGAACAATGGCTCGAAGGGCTTTCCGTCAGCCCCAACTGGCGCGGAATCCTGCTCTCGTCCATGTTTACCATGGTTCTGATTTTCAGACAGGTGGCAAGCGTGACGCTGCTGCGGCGGGGCAAGCTGTTGCCCATGGCCGCATCCATTGTTGTTTCAAGCGGTGTCATGCTGGCCTACCCCTTTGTGGGCGGCCCCCATGTCATCGGGCTTATCCTGCTGCTGCGCGTGGTGCAGGGCATCGCGCTGGCGGTTTTTTCGTGCTGCACGGTGGCCGTGCTGGTAAGCTGCATACCCAAGGGGCAGAGCGCACGGGGGTTTGCGTTTTTTTCGCTTACCCTGCTGCTGCCCTACTCCATTATTCCCGCGCTGGGCGAGCAGATACTGCCCCTGCTGGGCGGCGAGCCGCACCTGTTTGCCGTAACGGCGCTGCTGGGCATTCCCTCGCTGCTCATGCTCATACCGCTGGCCCCCCGCCTGCGTACCCCCGAAATGCCGCACGAGACCGAGGGCGGCCTGTCCGGACGCGAGCTGTGGCATGCGGTCAGCCATTCCGGCCTGTTCTTTGTGTACATGAGCTGCATGACCTTCAGCATCATGACCGTTCTGGCGATCTTTTTTATGAAGGGCCTCTGCTCCATCACCGGCGCGCACCCCGCCTGGTTTTTCACCACCTATACGCTCACCATCATATTTGTGCGTCTGCTGGGCAGCAGCAGGCTTGATACCCTGCCGCGCCACAAGATCACCATACTGTGCAGCGCACTGCTTGTGTGCTGCATGCTGGGGCTGGCCTGGGGTCCGCTGTGGGCTTTTATTCCCCTGACCCTGCTCTACGGGCTGGGCCTGGGGCTGCTCTACCCCCTGCTGGCGGCCATGGTTTACGACCGCTCCACCAACAGCACCCGCTCCATCAATTCCAACGTCATGATGGCCACCTTCGACTCAAGCGGCATGTTTGCCCCGATCATCGGAGGGCTTGTCATGTACGAGGGCTTTGGCTACCGCGGAGTTTTTGCCGCCACGGCGGTTTCCATAGCTTTTTGCGGGCTTTGCATGGTGGCCGACATGTTGCGCGTCGCCCGATGGAAACGCCTGGGCGTGCACCATGGGCAGCATCAGGCATAGCATTGTGGGTGCGCATGCCAGCCCCTCCGGCTGCTGACGTGCTGGCGCAACTTTGTGCGTTGACAAAAATGCAACATTATATCATTTCAATTCTGACTTCAGCAATCCCGCAAGAAGTTCATTGCCCACGGGAGATATAATGAAAAACGCACTTGTCCTGGCGGCCTGCGCCGTTCTGCTTACAGCCGCCCCCGCCTTTGCCCATGGCGCGCACGAGCACGGCGTGGCCCGGCTCAACGTGGCGGTTGACGGTTCCACTGTGGATATTGACCTTGAAAGCCCGCTCGCCAACCCTCTGTCTTTTGAGCACGCCCCGTCCACCCCTGAACAGCGTCAGGCTGTGCAGGACATGGCTGTGAACCTGCACCGGGCGGAGAATATTTTTGTTTTCCCCGCCGCTGCCCAATGCAGGCTTAAAAGCGTAACGCTCGAATCCGAGGCCCTGCCCGCCGACCTGTTGCAAGCAGTTGCAAGCCCGCAGCCGCAAACTTCAGCCGCAAAGGGTGCGCAACCAGCCGCCGCAACGGGAGACGGACACGGCCAGCACGACGGGCACGAGCAAGGCGCTGAGCACGCGGATCTGGACGCCTCGTTTGCCTTTGAGTGCGCTCACCCAGAGGCGCTGCACGGCATGGACGTGCGCCTTTTTGCCCAGTGGCCCGCCCTGCACGAACTNCGCGTGCAGCTTGTGACGCCCGCTGGACAGCACGCCGCCGAACTGACCGGTCAGGCTCACCAGCTCTCATGGTAGGGGACATGCAGAAAGCGGCGGCGCCAGACGCAGACGGCGCTGGGCAGGCAGTCGAGCTCGAAAACGTCGTCTATTCCTGGCCCGGCCAAAAACAGCCCATTTTGCGTATTCCCCGTTTCAGTCTTGGGCAGGGAGAAACGCTCTTTCTCTCCGGGCCAAGCGGCGGGGGCAAGAGCACGCTGATCAGCCTGGTTGCGGGCATTTTGCAGCCTGCCTCGGGAAGCGTAAGCGTAAACGGCGTGCGCGTGGACCGTTTGCCCGGATCAAAGCGCGACGCCTTTCGCGGCGACGCCATGGGCCTGATCTTTCAGCAGTTCAACCTTATCCCGCACCTTTGCATGCTGGACAACGTGCTGCTGCCCTGCCGATTTTCGTCCGCACGGTCCGCGCGGGCGGCAGCACGCGACGGCAGCCCGGAAAAATCCGCGCAGCGCCTCCTGCAGCGTCTTGGTCTGGGCCAGGACATGTGGGGCAACCCTGTGGGCCGCCTTTCTGTAGGGCAACAGCAGCGGGTTGCCGCCGCCCGCGCGCTGGTGGGTGCGCCGCCCCTGATCATGGCCGACGAGCCCACCTCTGCCCTTGACGCTGACCGCCGGGCGGACTTTCTGCACCTGCTGCTGCGCGAATGCGCCGACGCCGGGTCGAGCCTGCTTTTTGTCAGCCACGACACGACACTTGCGGATGCCTTTGCGCGGCGCGCGAGCATGGCGCAAATCAACATGCCCTGCCATGAGGAGTAGCCGCATGAAGCGTTGGCGTTTTTTGCTGGGTCTGGCGTGCTCAAGCGCCTGGAACCGCAGAGGCACGCTGTGCCTTGTGGTGTTTTCCATCGCGCTTTCCACCACCCTGCTGTTGGGCATGGAGCGCGTCCGCACCCAGGTGCGTGAAAATTTCATGCAGTCCGTTTCTGGCACTGACCTGATTGTCGGTGCGCGCGGCAGCGAGCTGCAGCTGCTGCTCTATGCCGTTTTCCACATGGGCAAGGCGTCGAACAACATGGGCTGGGACAGCGCCCAACGTATTGCCCAGCGCAAGGACGTGGCCTGGACGATCCCCGTATCGCTGGGAGACTCGCACAAGGGCTTTGCCGTGGTGGCCACCACCACTGATTTTTTTACGCGCTACCAGTACCGCCGCTACGCAGCCCTGCAGTTTGCCACGGGCAGGCCCTTTGAGGGCATCTTTGACGTGGTGCTGGGGGCGGAGGTCGCGGCAAGGGAGCACTACAAGCCCGGCGACCGCATCGTGCTCAGTCACGGCGACGGCAACTCCCTGCTTGCCCAGCACGCGGACAAGCCCTTTACGGTCTGCGGCATACTGGCGCACACCGGCACGCCCGTAGACCGGGGGCTGTACATCAGCCTTGCCGCCATGGAGGCCATACACATCGACTGGCAGGGCGGCGCGCCTGTACCGGGTTTTCATGTCCGCCCGGATCAGGTAACCAAGTTCAACCTTACCCCCAAGAACGTCACCGCCGTGCTGGTCGGGTTAAAAAGCCGTTCCCGCGTCTTTGCCGCGCAGCGTGAAATCAACGCGGACCAGCAGGAGGCCCTGATGGGCGTAATGCCCGGCGTTGCCCTTGATCAGCTGTGGACCCTGCTGCGCTCTGGCGAAAACGCCCTGAGAGTTCTATCATGGCTGGTCACAGCGGCTGGCCTGGCCGGTCTGGTGGCGACTATTCTTGCCGGGCTGGGCGAACGACGGCGCGAGCTGGCTGTCTTGCGGGCGGCCGGGGCCAGCCCCTGGGATATTGTCGCCCTGCTCTCGCTGGAGAGCCTGCTGCTGGTGCTGGCGGGCGCATTGACCGGGGCAGCCTTTATGGCAGCCCTGCTGCTGGTATTCAGCCCGATGCTGGCGTCCGTCTACGGGCTCAGCCTTGCGCTTACCTGCCCCACCGCAGCGGAGTGGCAGCTGCTGGCGGGCATACTTGCCGCCGGCTTTCTGGCCGGGCTCATACCCGCATGGCGCGCTTACCGCATAAGTCTGGCCGACGGGCTTAATGCTTCTACGTAAACAAGGATAGCCCATGACGACAACTCCGGCCGCAATACGCGTGGTCTGCATACTGGCGGTACTGCTGTGCTGCTGGCACTGCACGGCAGCCCTGGCGCTTACTGACGATTACGCGCGCCAAAAGGCGGAAGGGTGGCATCCCTCGCACGAGGATCTCGCCAAGGCCGCCGCCGCAAAAAAAAGTGGCAAGTATACCGAGATAACATGGGAAAAGCTTATCCCGCCATCGTGGAACCCCGCCAAGGTTTTTGACAGGTTCAATTTTGACCGGTTTAGCGACGACGACCCGCGCGCCGACAAAGCCTTGAAGGAATTTCAGACCCTGTGGAGCAACGCGCCAGCCAACAAGATACTGGGCGGCAAGATGGTGAGCATCGCGGGTTTTGTCGCGCCGCTGGATTTTCTTGGCGGCGACCAGATGTCCGAATTTTTGCTGGTTCCCTACTTTGGGGCGTGCATTCATGTACCGCCGCCGCCAGCCAACCAGATTATCTACGTGACCCTGGAAAAGCCCCTGGGCATCCAGATGATGGATACCGTAATGGTGTACGGTAAGCTTGAAATAGAAAAATCCGAAAGCGACATCGGCGATGCGGGCTACCGCATCAAGGCCGACGCGGTTGAACCCTATGCAGCAGAAGAAACCAACTGACAGTGTTGCGCGCCCCTGCGCGGTTGACGCGCTCTGCGCCAGCCGGGGCCTGCGTCTCACGCGGCTGCGCCGCCAGGTGCTCTCATACCTGCTTGAAACCCGCCAGCCTGTTAAGGCCTATGANATCCTTGACGCCCTGCGCCACGACTCGCCCAAAGCTCTCACGCCCGCGAGCGTGTACCGGTCGCTGGAGTTTTTGCTGCAGGCGGGTCTGGTGCACCGGGTTGAAACGCTCAATGCCTTTGTGGCCTGCGCCGAGACCTGCAACGAGCCGCACGATCCGGTCTTTATGCTCGTCTGCCCCGGCTGTCGCAAAAGCCGCGAGATAAACGACCCTGACCTTTACCAGACCATTTTTTCAACCATGCAGCAACGCGGCTTTCAGCTGCAGGGCGATACGGTCGAACTGACGGGCCTCTGCCCCGGCTGCGCGGCGACCAGCGCAGGTCAGCAACAACAAACATAAAGACGGCGCATGCTCTCAGCTGAGAGGTATGCGCCGTCTTGCCCGTCCGGCAAAGTGACGGGTGGGAGCAACAGGCAAAGGGCCTTTTCAGGCCCTTTGCCTGTTATTTTTCTGTTCCTTCCCCGCCCTTGGCTTCGGCCTTGGCCTTTTTAACGCGGGGGGTTCCGGTGCGGTGCACCACAAACTTGCTGACAGAAGGCTTGCGGTGCACAGGCTCCTGGTGCAGGCACTTGGTGGGGCACTTTTCCACACACGCGGAGCAGTACACGCATAAAAAGGGATCGTAGTTCCACTTTCCGGCTTTTGCGTCCACGGTAATGGCGTCAGTGGGGCATACTCTTGCGCAGGAACTGCAGAATATGCATTTTTCAATCTCGTTGGTGATCACGCCGCGATAGGCGGGGAAGGGCTCGCGCTCTTCCAGAGGATACAGCCGCGTGGCTGGCTTACCCGAAAGATTGCGCAGCACGTTTGGAAGCATATACATGGGGCTACCTCTCTGTGCAGGAGATGCACGGGTCGATACTCAGCACGATAACCGGCACGTCGGGCAGTTTGCAGCCCGGCAGCATGTGCAGCAGGGGCGGCACGTTGGCAAAGGTGGGCGTGCGCACGCGCATGCGTTCCAGATTCTTGGTGCCGTTGGCCCGGATGTAATAGAACAGCTCGCCGCGCGGCTGCTCCACCCGGAAGATCGCTTCGCCCTCGGGGTTGCCGGTGACCTTGACGGTCAGCTCGCTCTCGGGCAGGCGGTTGAGGGCCTCGCGGATAAGCTCTATGGAGTGCAGCACTTCATAAAAGCGTACCTTGGAACGGGCGTAGCAGTCGCCGTCGTTTTCAACCATAGGGATGAAGTTGAGATCCTTGTAGGCCGCGTAACCGTGCATGCGTTCGTCGATCTCCCAGCCGCTGCCGCGCAGTGTGGGACCGGCCGCGCCGAGCAGACGGGCATCTTCCTTGCTCAGATAACCGATGCCGCGCGTGCGCTCCTGCACGGTGTAGTCGTCGAGCATGGTACGGGTAAGCTCGCGCATGCCCTTTTCGAGCTCGTCAAGGCGGCCAAGCATCCAGCGTATCTGGTCGGGGCTGAGGTCGCGGCGCACGCCGCCCACAACGTTGACCGAGAGGATGACGCGGTTGCCGGCGGTTGCCTCGCAGATGTCCATGACATGCTCGCGTATGCGCCAGAACTGCTGGAACACGCTTTCAAAGCCAAAGGCATCGGCAAAGAGGCCAAGCCACAGCATGTGCGAATGTATGCGGTGCAGCTCGGACCAGATCACCCGCAGAAACTGGGCGCGAGGCGGTGCTGTGATGCCCATCATGTCTTCAATGGTGTTGCAGTAGCAGTTGGCATGGATGCACGAGCAGATGCCGCAGATACGCTCGACCACAAAGACCATCTGATTATAGTCCTTGAGGCGCACAAGGCTTTCAAGCCCGCGGTGCACAAAGCCCAGCTGAGGCACGGCGCCGACCACGGTTTCGTCTTCCACCACAAACTTGATGTGCAGCGGTTCGGGCAGCACCGGATGCTGCGGCCCGAAAGGAATCACGGTTGTGCGGTTGCTCATGCCTTCTCTCCTTTGGCCGTGTCATCCTTGGCGGCCTCGGCCTTGGCGGCGGGCCGCCTGACCGTGGTCATGGTAAAGTACGGCGCATGGGTAACCTCGCCCTCCAGGAACATGGCCCCCTCGTAATCGAGGGGCAGATCCGCAAAGCGCACGCCAAACTGGTCCTGCGTTTCGTTCTCGACGAGCACGGCGCAGAAGTAAATGGGCGTGATGCTGGGGATGCGCTCGTTTTTGTTCACGTCCATGCGCAGGTGCACCATACCCTTTGCGTCCGTGGGTTCCCACACGCACAGCTCTGCGTTGTGGCGCAGATCGGACATGGTGAGGTTTACGTCAAAATGGTAGAAAAGCCGCAGCGTATTTTCGTCCATGACGGTCTGCGACATGGTCACAAAACGGTATTTGGCGTTGGCCAGCTGCTGCACTTCTGAAAGCAGCGTTTGCGGCGTCACTTCCTTGGCTTCAAAAAACATGGCTCTATCCTTTCCGGGTTAACCCGCGTTTTGCAGTGGCTTTTCGGGGGCTTCTTCCGGCGCGGACTCCGCCTGCGGCGTCATGTCGGGAGTGCCGTCCTCGTCGCCCGGCATAAAGGTGGTCACGGGCTCGGGGCCAAGGCCCATTTTGGCCTTGAGCACGCCAAGCGCCTGCACCACGCCATCAATGATGGCCTCGGGCTTGGGCGGGCAGCCGGGTACAAACACATCCACAGGAATGATGTTGTACGCACCGTTCAGCACGTTGTAGGTATCCTTGAACACACCGCCGGAAAGGTTGCATGCGCCGATGGACACCACGGCCTTGGGCGAGGGCATCTGCTCGTATATCTGCTTGAGCACATGCTGGTTGCGATGGTTTACCGTGCCGGTGACCAGCAGCACATCCGCGTGCTTGGGGTTGCCCGCGTTGACGACCCCGAAACGCTCTACGTCATACATGGGCGTCAGACAGGCCAGCACCTCGATGTCGCAGCCGTTGCAGGAACCGCAGTCAAAATGAACTATCCACGGAGACTTCAGGCGACTCCGCTTGATCATATTGTCGACGAAACCCATATTCCGGCCTCCTTACGCCACGTACAGCCATAAAAGATTAACCAGGGCCAGGCCCATGCCGAGCAACAGGGACTTCTTTTGCACCATCCACTGCCAGGTCAAACGGGCGGTGATGTTGTCGATAAGAATTTCCGTGAACAGCGAGGCGCCCACCAGAACGGCCATTCCCACAACGCTGGTGTGCCAGAACATGGCGCACAGACCAAGGATAAGCACCAGGTCAAGCCAGTGGGCGATTTCAATAAGCGCAAGGTACGGGCCGGAGTATTCGGTCTGCACGCCGCGCACCAGTTCCTGGTGACCGTGGTGGCTGGCAGCGATATCAAAGGGCGACTTGCGCAGCTTGATGGTCAGTGCGTAGCCCAGGGCCAGGAAGAGCAGCGGCATCTTGAGCAGCAGGGGCTGATCAAGCTGAAACACTGCGGCAATGGAAAACGAGCCCGTGCACATGGCAAAGCCCACAAACACCAGAATCAGAATGGGCTCGTAGGCCAGCATGAGCAGCAGCTCGCGCTGCGCGCCCACGTTGCTGTAGGGCGAGGGCACGCACACCGCGCCCACGACCTGAAACACAGCGCCCACGGTGAGCACAAAGAACAGCAGCAGCAGGTCCCCGCCCATAAAGAAGAGCAGCAGGGAGAGCGCCGATGAAATAAGCGTTACATAAGCGCTGAACACCAGCCAGGCATTGGTTACCAGAGGCTGTTTGCCCAGCAGTTTAAGGATGTCGTAAAAAGGCTGGAGCAGGGGCGGCCCGATACGCGACTGAAGCCTCGCCGTGATGCGGCGATCAAACCCGGTAAGCAGCCCGCCCACCAGGGGCGACAGAATCAACCCGCCGATTGCGCTGAAGATGGTGAGCATTACAGCAGACCTCCTACCAGTACGACCAGGAATGCGGTGGAAATGATATCGATGGCCCGCGTAATCTTGCTCTCGCCAAAGTACTGGCTGAGATAGAAGTTGGACACGCGCACAGGTTCAAAGACATTCATGGGGCCCCTGAAGCCGACCACTCCGTCCTTGACCTCCGTCAGCCCCGAAAAATAGGGCTGCGCATGGGAGGATTCGGGAACCCGCCGCGCCTCGCGCCACGCATACCATACGCCCAGACCAAGCAGAAGGAACAGGAAGTATATCCACACGTAGCCTTCTGCCCCGGTAAGGGTAGCACCAGGGATAAACCCTTCGGCCTGCATGTTAAAGCGAGCATACACGCCTGATACCGAGGGTTCAACAAAGGTCTTCAGCACCAGGGGCGAGATGAACGAAAACACCACCGCAAGCCCGCACAGCGAGCGCAGGGCAAACATGACCGAAGGCTTGGGATGCCCGTAGGTGGGGTGTTCGTGCATCTTGGAAGAAGAAACCAGCACGCCGGCCCAGCGGGCCCAGAACAGCACCGTAAAGGCAGACCCCAAAGCCACAAAAAAGACGATGGGCGTCATGGCCTGGGTGGCGCGGGCAATAGCCTCGATGGCCATCCACTTGCCGATCAGCATGCCAAAGGGCGGCAGCATCATGGTAAAAATGCCGATCACGGTAATGATGGCCGTGCGGGGCATCTTGCCGTACAGACCGCGCATGTCTTCAATATCGCGCGAGCCGATGCGCTGTTCAATGGCGCCCACGCACATGAACAGCAGGCCCTTGGACACGGAGTGGTAAATGATGATGGTTGTCGCCGCCATCATTGAGGCCGCCGTGTTAATGCCCACGCATGCGATGATGAGGCCGAGGTTTGCAATGGTTGAATACGCCAGCACTTTTTTGGCGTTACTCTGGCTGACCGCAAGAATACAGGTGGCCACAAAGGTAAATGCGCCAAACAGGGCCACGATGGTCGACATGGTGGTTCCCGCGAACGCGGGGGCCATGCGCAACAGGAGGTAGGTTCCCGCTTTCACCATGGTAGCCGAGTGCAGCAGTGCGGAGACCGGCGTAGGCGCGACCATGGCGCCGCACAGCCAACTCTCGAAGGGTACCTGCGCCGACTTGGTAAATGCCGCCAGACAGAAAAACGCAAAGGGCAGCAGAATGGCCGTGTTCTTTACGTCAAGCGAGGTCATTTTTTGCAGCACAAGTTCGGTCGAAAGCGTGCCGAGACTCTTCTGGATAAAGAGCATGGCCGACACAAAGGCCAGACCGCCCAGCACGTTCATCCACAATGCGCGTTGCGCGTTGGCTTTTGACTCGTCTGTCTGGTCATGCCCTATGAGCATGAATGAGCACAATGTTGTAATTTCCCAGAAGAGAAACATCCAAGAAAGGTTGTTGCAGAGCACCAGGCCGTTCATGGCTCCCAGGAAGCAGAAAATGATGGCAAAAAAACGGGGCTGACGCGACACACGCAGGTGCAGGTGCTCCTCGTGCAGGTCCATATAGCCCAAACCGTAAATTGTAATAAGACCGCCCACCACAGTGATGATGATGACCATGATAAGCGAAAGACCGTCCGCCACAAAAGCGGTGATGGGCACTTCATGCCCGGGAAGAACAAATTTAAGGTAAAGCAAGCCTACCAGCTGCAGCAGGGTCATACCCATAATCAGGCGGCTGCCCAGTTTCCAGCCTATGCCCAGAATGTAGACCAGCAGCAGCAGATCCAGCACGCTGAACACCGTATCGGCCGAAAGACCAAGGATAGAACCGACCTCAAGTCTGAAAGCGCCGTTTGCGCCCAGGGTCACGGCTGCCACGGCCATGATCGTAATCGCCGCGGGCACTATCAGTTTGCGCGTGCTGCCGCTTTGCGTGAAATAGAGCACAAGCCCCATAATAAACGGCAGTGCTACACAGCAAAAAACAAGTGTACTCATCTTCATTGCCCCACTACATTGCGAGTTGTGAAAAACTTCACTCTAGATAACTTCCTCACAACATAAAAAAAACACAGCCCTCCTTACATACATTGTCCATTTTCTTTCTTTTAGAGTTAAGCTATGCGCATTCTTGCGTCAACATATTTGAAAAAAATTGCTACACTGTTTGTTTGATGAATAATACATACCTAATTACTATAATTTTATCCCCGTGATTTACGTCCAAAAATATCGGGTCGTGCAAAATCTGCCATGGCGGCGCAACCCTGCCCCGTTGCGGGCGTTAACCGCGTACGTCGCTGGCTGCCCTTCACCCCAAAAAACCGCCCCAAAAAGCGCAGAGACGGTAAAAAGGCGGTCAAATGACGAAAGATCAAGGCGCAGGGCGCAAAAAAAGCAAGCGTCCCTGCCTCGCACATGCGCAAAAAATGCGCGTTGCGCGGCTGGGACGCTTGCAACAAATTGCCTTCTACGGCGCAAACGGGGGACAACTACCCCCGCATCACGCCGGACGCGATACGGTTCAGGCGTCGAACACCAGGGGGGCTTCGGCCATGGTGGCGACCATGACAGCCTTGATGGTGTGCAGGCGGTTTTCCGCCTCTTCAAAAGCCATATTGCGGGGCGATTCAAAGACTTCATCGCTCACTTCCATGCATTCAATGCCGAAGCGCTGATAGATGTCTTCGCCCACTGCGGTATCGCGGTTATGGAAGCTGGGCAGACAATGCAAAAACTTGCATTCGGCATTGCCCGTCATTTCCATGGTTGCCGCGTCCACACGGTACGGCGTCAACAACTCTATGCGCTCTTTCCATACAGCATCAGGCTCGCCCATGGACACCCAAACATCGGTAGAGAGAAAATCGCAGCCGTTAACGCCTTCCTGCACGTTTTCAGTACGCGTAATGCGCGCCCCCGTGCTTTTGGCAATGCGGGTCGCCATTGCAAAAATTTCGTCCGACGTCCACAGAGCCTTGGGCGCTACAGAACGGAAGTCGATACCCAGCAAGGCCGACCCGACCATCAGGGAGTTGCCCATATTATAACGCGCATCACCAAGATATGCCAGTGTTTGTCTGTTTAAAGGCTTATGGCAGCACTCGCGCATGGTCAGCATGTCGGCCAGAAACTGCGTGGGGTGCCACTCGTTGGTAAGCCCGTTCCATACCGGCACATCGGCGTGTTTTGCCAGCGCCTCTACCCTTGTCTGTTCAAAGCCGCGATATTCAATGCCGTCATAAAAACGGGCAAGAACGCGGGCCGTGTCGGGCAGCGATTCCTTTTTGCCCATCTGCGAGCCCGAGGGGCCAAGATAGGTGACGCGTGCGCCCTGGTCATAAGCCGCGACTTCAAAAGAGCAACGGGTCCGCGTGGAATCCTTTTCAAAAAGGATGACAATATTTTTATCGGTCAAAAACTTTGGCTCGCGACGTGTTTTTTTGGCCTGCTTGAGCTGGGCGGCCAGATCCAGCAGATAGGTGAGTTCTTCAGGCGTGAAGTCGGTTTCTTTCAAAAAATCCCGTTGATACAATCTGTTGCTCATGACGCATTCCCACCCTTTGCAGACAGTGTGCACCCCTGCGGATGGCCGCAGGATGTAAACTATAAACCAAGTATCATTCCAATTTCGTCGCAGCAGTAAAACTTGGGGCACTTACTGCATTCAACCCACACTATGGCGGGCATGTCGTCCCGGTTGAACTCGCTGAACCCGCAACGGGCAAAAAACGGCGCGGCCAGCGTAAAGGCAAAAACTCTCGGCAGACCGAGGTTGCGGCATCTGTCCACCAACGCGGCCACCAGCTTTTTGCCAAAGCCCTGCGCCTGACACGCGGGGTGAACAGCCACAGAACGGATCTCCGCAAGATCTTCCCACAGCACATGCACCGCGCCGCAGGCCACCACCACATCCTGACTGCCGTCGGACGAAGGGGCCGTGGCGACCATGTAGTCCTGAATATGCTGATAGAGATACTGCGGCCCCCGCGCCAGCATCACGTTTGAAGACGCGTAGTGGTTTATGAGCGCCGACATGCCGTGTACGTCGCGCACCGTGGCGGGACGTATGATCAGGGATGACAGGTTGTCAACCCGCACATTCTGAACAAGCGGCTTTTCTTCAACGCCTACGCGCGGAATTGCAATGGGCATCATTAGCCTCGGCATCTGGATTATGCTTCAGCATCCCGCCAGGGGGATCAGAAGCGGAAATAGTCAGGCCTGCCGCAGAGCGCCAGACTCTGAAGCAAAGAATAATCATAATAACAACCCTTGCGCTGCGCAAGATGCTACGCCCTCAATGGGGGCAAAAAATGCCCCTCGCAAGCACATTTACCCTCCATTACCAGCAAAACGGCGTTGCCCGCATGGGCCTTTGCGGCTATGGTAGCTCCATTAAGGAGAACGCATGCGCACTGCACAACGATTCATTATTGTCTGCCTTGCCTGCGCTCTGTTGTGCCAGTTGCCCGCTCAGGGCCATGCGGCGCAACAGGGGGCCGAGCAGCCCCGCCTGATCAAGATCGTGGCCCTTACCCGCCACGGAGTACGCGCACCGACCCAATCTGCCGACACGCTTTCGCAGTGGAGCACCCGCAACTGGCCCCAGTGGCCGGTGCCGAGGGGCTTTCTTACGCCGCGCGGGGCGCGGCTGGTTACCGCCATGTGGGAAGACATGCGCGGCAGTATGCTCAATCTGGGTCTTTTGCCCGATGCGGCCTGTCCGCCGCCAGGCAAGGTATTTGTGCGCGCCGATGTGGATCAGCGGACCAAGGCGACGGCCAAGGCTCTGGTGGATGGCCTTTGCCCTGACGGAAGCCTGAGCTATGCGGTTTCGGGCCAGACGCCCGACCCTCTTTTTCACCCTGTGCAGGCGGGCGTGCAGCACTTTGACCCAGCCTCGGTTGCCGCCAGCATCATGGACAACGCGGGGGGCGACCTTGACCGGCTGCACGAAGACAACGCCGCAGCCCTGACGCATCTGCAGCATCTGAGCGCCCCGCTGGCCCCGGAAATGTGCTCCCGGTACAATCTGCCTCCGTCCTGTGGGCTTTCCGACCTGCCCAACTCCGTGAGCGTCGAGGCCGACGGCAGCGGCGCGGGGCTCTCCGGCGCGCTTGCCACGGCATCGGGCCTGGCCGAGGTGTTTTTGCTGGAATACGCCCAGTGGCCCGACGCCTCCGCAGGCTGGGGACAGGTGGACGCACGCGTGGTACGCGAGGTGCTGCCCATACACACAAACGTGTTCAACACCGTAAACCGAGCTTCGGTGGTGGCCCGCCTCAAGGGCGCATCGCTGCTTTCGGAAATGATGGCGGCCCTTGACGGCTCGCACAGAGACCAGCGCTGCAATGCCGCATCGTTGGTGGTTTTTGTGGGGCACGACACAAACCTTGCCAATGTGGGAGCCCTGCTGGGCGTGCACTGGCAAGCGCCCGGCTACCCCGACGACGCGACCCCGCCAGGCTCCACCCTGCTGTTTGAACTGTGGGAACAGGGCGACCACAAGGAAGTGCGCGTACGTTTTTTTGCCCAGACGCCGGAGGCCCTGCACGCGCCGTTTGAAGAACAAAAACAGCCCGCTGGCGGGCTTGTCGCCCCCCAGCTCACCGACCCGGCCAGAACGCACAGGGCTGCCTCAGCCCAGGTTACCGCGCCGCCAGTTGTAGGCGAAGCCCGCTTCAGCCTTAACAGTTTTTCCAAACGCGTTGGCGATGCCCTGCGCAATGCCCCGCTGGCGCAGCAGGAAGTGCCCCCCTTGCGTCTGCGCGCCGAGGCAGAGTCGGACAACGCCACAGCCGCCGCTGCAAAGCCGGAAGGCCACGCCACGCCAACAGCGGCCCGTTAGCCGCAAGCCCTGCTGTTTTTTGCAAAACGCCGCGTCATGAGATGCGGCGTTTTTTGTTGCTCCTGTCCAGGTTGTTCCCCATCGCCTTGCCCTGCACCGCACAGGGCAGAAATTTCCCCATACCTTGAGGAATATTTCTTGCATTAACCGGCATGGGAATTCTTTTCCCCGGCTGATACGCGACACATGGAGGTGCGCTTACCGTATTCGGCTACGCCCACAGGGGATTGCAGGCGTTGCCGACAATGTCCTCACGGACTGGGAGACATTTATGAGCGTCAGTGCGTTATCATCATCTTCTTCATCATATTGGGAGAAGATGCTTGCGCAGATGAAGAGTTCCAGCGGCACGCAAGCTCAGGACGATCTGGCAGGCAAACTTTTTGGGGATCTGGATTCTGACGGGGACGGCGCGCTGAGCCTCGCGGAAACTGGCCTGAGCAGCAATCTTTACAACAGTATTGATACAGACGGCGACGGATCAGTTTCGCAGACCGAGCTGCAAAAGGCCATAGAGACCCAGCGCAACGCCATGCTGACCAACATGCAGCTGGGTCAGGGCCAGACGACAGGTACGGCATCCACGGATGCATCGTCCACAGACTCATCCTCCACGCTGTCCGCCGCTCAGGGGCTGCTTTCGTCCATCATGAACGGGCAGATGCCCGGCGGCGCGCAGGGATCCCAGTCTGGTCGCAAACATGCGGGTCTGGCGTCCAAACTCTTTTCCGCGCTCGACAGTGACGGCAACGGAGGTCTGAGCATGGATGAAACGGGCCTCAGCCAGTCGGTGTTCGACGCCATGGACACCGATCAGGACGGCTCCGTTTCAAGCGACGAGCTCGCCGCTGCGCTCAAGAAGCAGCGTGAAAACATGCAGAGCACGGCTCAGGCGTCGCAGGGCGATTCCAGCTCGCAAAGCTCCTCCGGCGAACCTGACGCCAAAACCCTCCTTTCGTCCATCATGAACGGGCAGATGCCCCCGCCTCCGCCGCAGGGACAGGCGACTTCGTCCAGCCAGAACGGTTCGGCTGGCGTGGCTTCCAAGCTGTTCTCCGATCTGGACAGCGACGGCAACGAAGGCCTGAGCATCAGTGAGACCGGCCTTAAACAGTCGGCGTTCGACTCCATGGACACCAACCAGGACGGTTCCGTTTCAAGCGACGAGTTGGCCGCCGCCCTCGAAAAGCAGCGCGAAGCCATGGGCTCCGGCCAGGGATCCACAAGCCGTACCGACATGGCCCGCAGTTTTCTTTCCGCGCTGGCCAACAGCACCTACCAGACCATAAGCCAGACCACCGCCTCCACCCAGAGCGTGGAAGCCGTAGCCTGATCATGACGATGCCCCTCTTGCGGGAGGGGCGTGCCAATAATCCCCCGAACGATGGCCCGGCTGCGCAAGGCACCGGGCCGCGTTGCTTTTATCCGCATCCGCCAGCCCGCTGCCGCCCCACCCATTGCCACTCTCCATTTTTTGCACAGCGTTGCCCTGCCACGTGATGCCCTGACGCAGCGGCATACACAAAAAGCCGCGCCAGCTGCAAAAAAAGGTCTCACGCCATGTGCGGAAAGAATAATTTTCGCATGCGCAGAGACAAAAATCTTGCGCTGAGTCGGCAAATCAACACTGCAACACGCTGACTTTGCATGATTATGAAAATGAACTGGACAATCCTGGTGGCATTTATACCCCTTGTGAAATTCGGGTGATTATATTGACATTATCGATCTAAAGAAATACGAAAAAGTGCCGACTAGAATTCTCTTGTGAAACAGCATTTAGACCAGAGGATCATATGAACAAATTTGAAAAACTCCACGAAACGCTGATGCGTGAGATGCGCCTCATCCATGCCCCCGTTGCAATCAAATACTTTTTTGACCAGCAGGAACTTGATTCCTTCAAAAAAAACCAGCCTCACTATTCCCCCATTAAGCCGCTCACATTTTGCCAGAGTGAGGTCGGCGCGCGTATGGAAGGCATTACAGTCCTTGTAGAGCGCCAGAACCTTGGCTGCACCAACGCCAGTTTTGTTTTTGGCTGGAAGGAAATGGACGAAGCGGAAGTTAAAAGCCACCTCAAATACTGCGCCGACGCCGACCACGCCCGCAAGGTTCTTGAAGCGAAACCGCATGTTCCCGCTGACCTGCTTGCCGTGGCCGTCAGCCCGCTTGCCGCCGCCAGCACCCAGCCCGATGTAGTGCACTTTGTGTGCGACAACATGCAGGCCTACCACATTATCGGAGACTGGATGGCGAGCCAGCGCATAGACAATTTCCATCCGTCCATGAGCGTCAACTCCGCCGTCTGTTCAGGCAACGTCTTTACCCTCAATACAAAGCAGGCGAACCTGTACCTTGCCTGTAGCGGCAGCTACAATTCGGGCAAGACCGAACGCGGTGAGATCAATGTTTCCATCCCCGGAGAGCACATCGAGGCCCTGGTGCAACGTCTTGAAGACCGGGTTACCCAAAAGGGCGGCGCGTCCATTACGCGCCTGGGCGAGCCCTTCCCCGGCGCGGCGGTGTGCAAAAACTGCCCGCTGATCATCTTTAAAAAAGAACGCGAAGCCTAGAAGCTGCGCACCACTGATAAACGGCAACAGCCGGGCCGCCCATGGGCGGCCCGGCTGTTGCCGTTTGCGGACATGCTGACAGCCCCACTGAAGCGCCAGCCCTACACAAAAAACAGCCAGGTCAGCAACGCAAACAGAGGCACCAGTATGCCCACAGACCATACCATATAGCCAAAAAAGCTTGGCATGCGCACGCCGTCGCTCTCTGCAATTGAGCGCACCATAAAATTGGGCGCATTGCCGATGTAGCTGTTGGCCCCCATGAACACGGCACCCGCCGAGATGGCCGCCAGAGTGGCGGGCATCTCGTGCATGAGGCGTTGCGCGTCGCCCCCTGCCGTGTTGAAAAATACAAGATACGTAGGCGCATTATCCAAAAAGCTCGAGAGAATGCCCGCAAGCCAGAAATACATGGAATTTACCGGCTGCCCATCGTGCGACACCAGGCATATAAGCGGTGCCAGCGCCCCTTCCGTACCTGCCCGCAAAATGGCTATGGCGGGTATCATGCTTAAAAATATGCCCAAAAACAGCTTGGCCACTTCTTCCATGGGCGCCCAGGAAAAACCATTGAGCTCGCGGCAACGCCTGCTGGTAAAACGGAGCGAAAGCCCGGTAATGCACAGCAGGGCCACATCACGCAGCAGGTTTTGCCCCTCTACCGCCACGCCGGATATGGTGACCAGCTCGCCCAGAGGGTAAAGGCCCGAAAGCAGTACGGCAATCACAATTCCCAAAAGGAACAGCAGGTTAACCCAGCCTTCAAGCCCCAGCTTTTCAGCAGTTTCCACAAGCTGCGCCGTAGGTCTTGGGCTGCCCTCCTTTTTAAACAGGGCGGAGTCAAGCACAAAAAAGATTGCAAGCAGCGTGGCGGCCAGCAGGCTGGTTTTAGCCAGCAGGTTGGTTGTGGTCCAAAAAAAATCCACCCCTTTCAAAAAGCCCAAAAACAGGGGCGGGTCGCCCAGCGGCGTTAGCGAGCCGCCAATGTTGGCCACCAGAAAAATAAAAAATATGACAGAATGCGCCCTGTACCTGCGGTGGGCATTGGCCCGCAGCAATGGGCGGATAAGCAGCATGGCCGCGCCGGTTGTGCCCATGCAGCTTGCCAGCAGCGTACCCACGGCCAGTAGCCCGGTATTGACCAGAGGCGTGCCCACCAGCGAGCCTGTCAGTCTGACGCCGCCAGCCACGGTAAACAGCGCGACCAGCAGCACTAAAAACGGCATATAATCCAGCAGGATAATGTGCAAGAATTCGTACAGCGCCACGGAATAACCGTAAACAGCCAGACAGGGCGCCAAAAAGGCCAGCCCCCAGAACGCGGCAATCTTGCCAAAGTGTTTTTCCCAAAGGTGGGGCAGTACAAGCGGCATGACAGCAATGGAAAGCAGCATGCACGCAAACGGAACGGCCCAGAGAACAGAAAGCTCCGCACCGGGGATATGCTGCTGCCCGGCGGACGCCAGTGCAGCCTCCGGCATAAAGACGGCGGCGTACAGTGCGCCCCCCCATAAAGAAAACCTGACCATGAGGACACCCCAGGAATTACAGACGATCATAGAACAATTGAAATTTTGCAGTATCAAACATCAGCAAACTTTACAATTGCCTATGCAACATATTGAAAATGGATTGATGGGCGCTCATGCATGGCCGCTTTGACCCCCTGCTGCGTTTACAGCCTGGTGGTGCCCATCGGCAGCAAAACGGGCTGGCGCTGTTACACGCGCAGCCCGTTTTGGTCCGCTCCTGGGCAAGTAAGGTCTTGAGGCGGTTATTCCTGTTTCATCTCCTTGATCAGCATACCCAGGTCCTGCGCCTGACGGGCCAGTTCCACTACTGCGTGCGTGGCCTCGCCCATGGCGTCGGCGGTCTGCTTGACCATATCGTTTACGTGCACGATCGTCTGGTTAATTTCGTCGCTGGCGGCAGACTGCTCTTCGCTGGCAGTGGCGATGGCGTTGACCTGATCCGCCATGCCCAGCACAGTTTCAAGAATCTCGTTCAACGCCTGGCCCGACTGGCTGGCGTAGCCTGTGGCCTGATTGACCTGCTCAAGCGCGTTGTCCATGGAGTCCATGCTCTTTGAGGTGCTTGCCTGTATGGCGCCAATGGCGTTGCCCACGTCGTGGGTGGAGGCCATGGTTTTTTCCGCCAGTTTGCGCACCTCGTCAGCCACAACGGCAAAGCCCCGCCCGGCATCCCCGGCTCGGGCGGCTTCAATGGCGGCATTAAGGGCTAGCAGATTGGTCTGGTCGGCGATATCTGAAATTACGCCCATTATCTGGCTGATAGCCTGGGCATGGGTGTTGAGCTGCAGCATGTCCTGCTTGAGCTCTTGCGAAACCGTCTGCACCCGACCAATGCTGAGCAGCGATTTTTGCACAATGGCGGAGCCGCTCTCGGCTTTCTCCTTTGTTTCGGACGAGGCCACAGAGGCCTGCCCGGCATTACGGGCCACTTCCTGCACGGTCGCGTTCATCTGGTTCATGGCGGTGGCCGCCTCGGCAAGCCGCTGCGCCGCCTGCGAGGCTCCCTTGTCGGACTGCTCTATCTGGGCGGACAACTGGGTTGATGCCGAGCTTACGACCTGCACCACTCTTTCCAGCCGTTCGGCGGCGTTGAGCATGGCGTCGGCTTTTTTGTGGGCCTCATCCTTGGCAATGTTGGCGCTGTCCATTGCCGCGTGGGCCTGACGCGTCTGCTCGCGGGCGTTTTCCGATTCGCGCCGTGCATCGTCTATGTGCTCTTTCAGCGCTTCCACCATGCTTGCTATAGCGCCGTACACGCCGATTTTGGCATGTCCGTCGTCAATATTAAAATCGCCGTCAACCACGCGCTGCGCCGTCAGCAGCAGGTCGCCGGGGTCTTTGCCCAGCTGCCGCTTTGTTTCGCGCGCAATCAGTACGGCCACCCCCGCAGCCACCAGCAGGGCAAAAATTGTCAGGCTGACGCCAAGGGCGTTGCTTGTGGCATACAGGTTGTCGCCCCGCAGGCCGCGAGCATTGGCGTTGTCGTGCGAGGTTTTCACCAACACGTCAATGGCGGCGGCAAGCGTACCGTAGTCGGCTTGCCCCTTGCCCGTGAGCAGCCCAAAAGATTCCTCATGTTTTCCCTCCTGTCGCAGGCGGTAAACTTCGCGGGAGGTATCGAGATATTTTTTCAATTCCCTCTCAATTTCCACAACGCATTTTCTGGCGTTGCCCGAAATACAAAGATCGCCGAGTTCTTTTATTTCCCGGTCAAATTTTCGTCTGAAATCCTCTGCCGCAGAAGCCAGCGACGCCATCTTTTGCGGGTCTTTTTCCGAAAGATAGCGAAACTCCAAAATTCTGTACTCCGCGACATCGGCGCTGATTTCACCGGCCAGCTCAGAGACTGGCACGTTTCTGTGCGCCAATACGGATGTTATACTGTTGAGTTCCGCCATTTGCCAAAGCAGATACCCGGCCAGTACGGCCATCAACAATCCTAGCGTCCCCATTCCAAAAGAAATTTTTGTTACGAGCTTCATAAGTTTTACTCTGTGCTGGCGTTGAAGTTCATTCGATGGGGGAACGGCCGTTAACACAACTATCAATATAGTATATCGGCTATGGATAATATCTACATTATGCTATTTTTAATTTTTTTTTAATGTAAATTCTTTTTAAATCGCTTTAATTTCAGAATAATATAATTTTATGCAAGAAATGCATCTCCGATAAGGCCCAAATTGCCCATGAACTTTACTAATCGATTACTTTTTTAAAAAACACTAACAAACAAAAAAATACCTGAACATTATACTATGGAATTGTTTAAAATATAATAGTTTTTATTAAAAAAATTATACAATACGTATTGTCATTAACTATTCGCCGTTAACAACCATAAACAGCAAAAAAATATTACGCGCCAGAGAGTTGCTGCAAAAACATACAGATCAGCAGTTGCACAACGCCTAGGCCCGAGCAACGCCCATGCCAGAATTGCAGCGGGGGCTGGTCGTCAGCCAATCTGGCAACATCCCCTGCCCCTTGACGGGTGCAGCCTGAAATACGGCAAAAAAATAGGGCCGAGGCATCTCGCCCCGGCCCCAGGTATGCAGGTTCAGCCCGTTAGGATCTTTTCAAGTTTTCCACAGCGTTGCGCAAATCGCCCGACATCTCGGCCAGCTGCTGAATGGCCGCAGCCGATTCGGCCTGCCCGCGCGTGGTGTCGCTGGTCAGATGCGCTACTTCGTCCAGGCTTTGACTGATTTCTTCAGACGCGGACGACTGCTCTTCCGCCGCTGTGGCTATGACTGCGCCTGTTCGGCGTTTTCCTTGCAAGGCGCAAGATGGCGTCGAGCACAGCGCCCGATTTGTGTGAAAGTGTGGTGGTTTCTTCCACAACCGAGCTGGCCCGATCCATGGAGGTAATGCTCTGTCTGGCGGCCATCTGCATGCCAGTGATGGTTGCACCCACCGCCTTGGTGGCGCCGATGGGGGAGGTATACGGCGCGGCGACAGCGCGCTTTTCGCCGCCAAACATGCGCGGGTAAACCACTCGCGGTAAGTGTTTTTGCATTAAAATTCGGTATGATGCCCTTATCGTTGTGCGTCTCGCCCGAATCAAAAGCGTAGTACGCCTCCACAAGGCCAGTCTACTTTAGCAGCTGTTTCAGCAGGTTGCGCTTGTACTCATAGAGGTCGTCCGGCCCAGCACCCACAGGGTTGGTGAGCATGCGCGAGGTGAGCTCCAGCTGATTGAAATAGACGTCCAATTTTCCCGTATTTCGCCATATAAATAGCAACACAATTTAGGCAGGCAGTCATATCAAACTTCAGGAGCACCAGCCTGAGCCCCCCCTGGCGGGGCGAAGCAGCGGTGATATTTTACCCGCGCTGCGCCTGCCGTGTTGTACTGCAGGCGACATTTTTGTATAGAACGATGCTATGAAAACCGCAGAATACAGAATGAATGCAATGCATGGCAGCACGTGGAAATGAGCCTGGGCGTGCTGTGGGGGCTTTTTATCTCTGCTTTTGTCGCCGCGTCTGTCTTTCCGGCGCAGTCAGAGCTTTTTTTGGCGGGCGCGCTGGTCAAGCAATATGCGCCGGTGTGGGCCATCATTGGCGCGGCCAGCCTGGGCAACACGCTTGGCTCTGCAACAAACTGGCTGCTGGGGCGCTTTTTTATCCGCTACAATGATCGCCCATGGTTTCCCATCAACATCAGCAAACTTTCCAAGGCCGAGGCGTGGTACCGCAAATATGGCCGCTGGTCTTTGCTCCTGAGCTGGATGCCGATTGTTGGCGACCCCATCACGCTGGTTGCGGGCATACTGCGCGAACCGTTTTCGTCGTTTATCCTTATTGTCGCCCTGGCAAAGACCGCAAGGTACATTGTTATTGCCGTTATTACCCTGCAGTTTGCATGATGAACAAAAAAAGGATGCCGCATGGAACACCATGTAACATCCTGATTTATTTATTGGCGCGTCCGAAAGGAATCGAACCCCTGACCAAGAACTTGGGAGACAGCCGACAAAATTAAATCTTCATTTGCAGGGCATTTTTTAAAATTGCGCATGCAATCCTGGCCTGCCACAACAACTATCTGCTTTTATTATTCATCTCCCAGACAGGTACGGTCTGCTTCACCCTTCATGATTGACGAAAAGCCAAGGTCTATGCGGCGTCAACAAAAAAAGCGAAGTGCTTCGCGGCAGTTCGCCCTTTTTTGCGTGCAAAGGTGCTGGGGCAACGACGCCCGAAGGCAAGCCCCCCAGCGCCGCAACACCGGCAAAGATCATTCAAACTTATCGCACCGCCCCCTAGAACTCGTACTTGAGCATCAGCTCCGCGCCGTTGTCGGTGTAGCGGTCGCCGAATTCGCCGGTGTAGCGGGCGCTGGCCGAAAGGCCGCCGCCAAGGTCAGCGCGGATGCCAAAGCCAACGCGCAGCAGGTCGCGCCCGGCGTCCGCCCCCTTGGTGGTGGAAGATGTTGTGCTGTCCAGCAGGGTAACGCTTGCGGTGGGGGCAGTGTCGGCCAGTTTGCGCACGTAGAACGCCGAAAATTCCGGCGTCACCGTGGTTTTGCCGATTTCGAAATCCCGTTGCAGGGCCGCGCCCACGGGAATGCCCACGCTGTTCATGGTGGCTGCTGCATAGCGCCGGGTGATAAAACTGCCCGATTCCGTAAAGGCATAACGCCGGGTGGTCATGGCCTCGATGCCCACGGAAGGAATAAGCCGAAGCACGCCCTCGTCGAATTCAAAAGCGTGCGAGGCCTTTAGGTTGCCGGATAACGTGTCGGCGTTGAAGTTGCCGGAGGTGGAATCCGCCACGGGGAAGCTGTAACTGCCGTTCATGCTGCCCTGGCTGTAGGTATAGGTCACATCGCCATCAAGCGTGATCTGGCCGAGCTTCAAGGTGTAATAAGGGCCAAAAAACCACGACTTTACGTTGCTGGTAACGCCCGCCCCGCGCGACTGCCCGCCGCTGAAGCCCCCGGCAAAACCGATGCGCACGTTTTCGGAAACCGGCGTGTCGTAGCCCAGCGCCGCCAGGCCCATTTCGGCATCGTAACCGCTCAGGCCGTCGTGCGCGCCCTGATGCAGCCAGTGCGCCTGCCCACGAAATTCCACGGCGTCCGAGCGCTGCGGCCCCTGGTTTGCGCTGTTCATGGCCCCAATTTGCGCCAGGGTCTGCAACAGGCCGGAATCGCCGCTCATGGTTGCAAACACGTCGCCCCCCTGCTGCCCGGCCGTGGACCAAAAGCCCGGCGCCGCGCCCAGGGCCAGGGAATGCTGCCCGGAGCCAAAGCTGCTTTGCTGCTGGCCTATGGCCCCGTGAAAGGCCTGCGCCTGAGCCAGAACAAGCCGCCCGCCGTTCACCACGCCCTCGCCTGCGGTTTGCTGCACGGCGCTCTGCACCTGCCTGGAATCGTTGCTGGTATACAGCCTGTTGAAGTAGCTTGCCACGGATGAGCCAGACGCGGCGCATGCGCGCACGCCGTCCAGCGCGCTGGCGTTGCCGCTCACCACGTTGCCCATATCTTTGGCCGTATAGGTGAGCGTGGCAAAACTGGCCCCGGACGTGGCGGAAAAAACAGTGGAGGATAAAAGCCCGTTGCTGGTCTTGTTCAGCGTGCCCGTGTACGCCGTGTCCGAACTGTTGAGCAGGTTGACCGCTCCGTACAGCGTTACCGTGCCTGTTTTTGAGCCCAGAATGGAGTATGTGCCCCCGGAGGAAAAATAGAGGCTGTTCACGTTCAGGCTGGAGCCAACAGCCATGCCGAGCGACCCGCCAGAGAGAACCTTGAACGTGCCGCTGCGTAAACTGGAGCCGGAATAGCCCTTGTATGCGCCGCCGCTGGCCACGGTCAGCGTGCCGCCAGAATTNGACCCGCCAGAGAGAACCTTGAACGTGCCGCTGCGTAAACTGGAGCCGGAATAGCCCTTGTATGCGCCGCCGCTGGCCACGGTCAGCGTGCCGCCAGAATTGTCGATGGAGCCGTAATTGTTCAGCATGCCGGAGCTTGTCAGCGTGCCGTCGTTCGTCAGCGTGCCGCCGCTTTCGTTCGTCAGCGTGCCGGAGTTCGTCAGCATACAGCCGCTTTCGTTTGTCAGTGTGCCGGTGTTCGTCAGCGTGGCGGTATTCGTCAGTGTGCCGGAGTTCGTCAGTGTGCCGGAGTTCGTCAGTGTACCGGAGTTCGTCAGAGTGACGTAGTTTGTCAGCGTGCCGGAGTTCGTCAGAGTGACGTAGTTTGTCAGCGTGCCGGAGTTCGTCAACAAATAGTAATTGTTCAGTGTGCCGGAGTTCATCAGCATGCCGGAGTTCGTCAGCGGGCCGTAGTTTGTCAGCATACCGCCGTTGTTGTTCACCAGTGTGCCGGAGTTCGTCAGAGTGTCGTAGTTTGTCAGTGCGCCGAAGTTCCCCAGCCCGCCGCCACGGTTGTTCGTCAGTGTGCCAGAGTTCGTCAGTGCGCCGAAGTTCCCCAGCACGCCGTTGATCTGCACGATGTCGGTTACTAGCGTATTACCCATGTACACAACCCACTCGTCACCTGCACTGATGCTGCCGGACTTGGTTCCAGACACATTGTACGTTGTTGCCAATGCGCAAGGCGCGGCTGCCAGTTCCAGCAGTAGGAACAGGATCACCATGTTGAGAACGCCCAAAAAACGGCGCAAGCGGTTGAACCCCGCAAGGGGTAAAAGCGTACGGCAACACCCGCACAGGTGAGGGAATAAAAACACGGCACTGGTCCTTGCGGTTATACTGTTTTATTCTTCCACGCGGCTTCAAGGGGGCTGCGGCAACTGCCCTATCTGTCCCCGTCAGTACGCTGCGCATTGCGTCTGNCTGCGATATTTTTGCCGAAACCCGACACAGAAAATTACCTCAAGGCTGGCTGTGTGCACCGCAAGCGTGTTCCGNCTTTCAAATAAGCCGCCAACAGCTTAGAGTCTCAAACAATTTTCTAGTTCTATAAGAGCTAATACAAATAGACAGCTGGCGGGGCAACTAGTAGAATTACTAAACAGCAAACGTACCAGACCGGTTTTACTTATTATTCACCTACAAAAAAAATAGGCCCCGCCATGAACGGCTGCCTTGACGATTTTCTCACGGGCCTTGGCGCTACCGAATCTGTCCACGAAACGTGGCGCGCGACCACCTCTTTTCTGAAATCATTGGGATTTGACCTCATGATGTACGGATATGCCGGAACCACCGGCATATCCGTTGAGGTCGAAACCTTGTCCAACTTTCCGGCCGCCTATCAGCAGCGCTACCAAACGGGGCAGTATTATCGCAACGACCCGGTTGTGCAGCATTGCATGGGCAGCCTTGCGCCATTGCGGGTTGGCCGCGATTCTTTGCCCCTTTGGCCGGACCGAGGCCACCACCTGACGCGGGTTCAGCGCCGCATCGTCAACGAGGCCGCGGAGTGCGGCATGTCCGTTGGCATTGTCATTCCCCTGCGCGCCCCCGGCCGGCACCCCATTGCGGGCATGTCGTTGTCAAACGATATGCGGCCCGTTGAGTTTGAACATCTCATGGCGGAATGGGGATATGTTGCCCAGATTGCCGCGCTGCATGCACACACCCGAATGCAGATACAGCTTCAAGGGGTGGAGCGCAGCGCTGGCGATCTCACGCTGACCGGGCGGGAACGGGAATGCCTGCTGTGGGTTGCACAGGGGCTGTCGAGCAGGGAAATTGCCGTGAAGCTTGGGGTGGGGACGAAAACAGTAGACTACCATATTGCGAAGGCAATGGGGGAACTTGAGGTCGCAACCCGCAGCCATGCGGTTGCGCGCGCCATCGCCTTTGGTTTGCTTGACGTTTGACGCATGCGCCAATGAAANGGGAATGAAGAAAAAGACGACGAAGAAGAAGAACCGCCTACGGGGCCGTTGAGAGTGTTGGCAAAGTCAACACGACCGGNAATCAGCAGCAGGCTGCGCTTTGCCGCGCCTCAGCGACGGATTGCCCTGCCTTTCCGCCCGGCGGCTCTGCCGAAGATGGCGGCGAAAACCCGCGCGTCGGGCTTTGTCATCTGTCAGAACGGCCCCCTGGGGCCTTTTTTTTGATTATGCGGCTACGATTGCGCCCTTGCGGTGCGCGCGGGGTTACCCCACCACGAAAACNCCGCGCATTGCGCCACGCCATTTGAACGGCTTTTGCCTGACATTGGCTGAGTTACCTTCTTTCTCAGCAGAAAATCGCGTGTGGGGCAGGTGTGGAGCAAAAAAAAGCTCTTATGGCTTATTAACCATAAGAGCTTGATTTTATTGGCGCGCCCGAGAGGAATCGAACCCCTGACCAAGAACTTAGAAGGTTCCTGCTCTATCCAACTGAGCTACGGGCGCATACGGCGGGCGCAACGCGCCCTTGCGTGGCGCACAATATAGAGATAGCACCCCACGGCGTCAAGCGCTCACGTTTATCTGATTGCGCACGCGCGTCCGCTCGGTGCGGCATACCGCAGCGGGCAGCAGCTCTGCCGCTGACATACGCGGCGCTTTGCGCTAAGCTGGCCGCATGAATAACATGTTCACCACTCCTGCGGATATTCAGCGCCATCTGGACAGCCTGGGACTTTTTCATATGGATATGGGGCTTGGCCGCATGCGCCGGGCGCTGGCAGCTCTGAGCCTTACCCGCCCGCCCTTTGTTGTGGCGCAGGTACTGGGCACAAACGGCAAGGGATCCACATCGGCATTTCTGGCTTCGCTTGCCATGGCGCACGGCTGCCGCGTCGGCCTGTACACCTCGCCGCACTTTGTCAGCCCCACCGAGCGCATCCGCATCGGCGGGCCAGAGCATGGCGTATGCGCCCCGTGGCCTGCGGAATCATGGGTCGAATCGGCCAATCAGGTTATGGCCGTCGCCCCCGACCTGACCTACTTTGAATTTCTTACCGTACTCGCCCTGCTGGTTTTTGCGCGTGAAGGCGTGGAGCTTGCCGTGCTTGAAGCTGGCCTTGGCGGCAGGCATGACGCAACAACCGCCGTGGCCGCCGATCTTTTGTGCTATGCCCCCATTGCCCTCGATCATAGGGATATCATCGGTCCCACGCTTGCCGACATTGCCGCCGACAAGGCCGCTGCCATACGCGGCCCAGCGCCTGTATGCAGCGTCGCGCAGTTTCCTGACGCCGCCAATGCGCTGGATGTAGCCGCCCGCGCCCACAAAGCGCCACTCATCAAGGCCAGCCCCATAGCCGCCGGTTCGCGCCTTGGGCTTAACGGCCCGCACCAGCGCACCAATGCCGGTCTGGCGCTTGCTGCCTGGCAACAACTCGCCCCGCTGCTGCACAAAAATGCCCACGATGCCCAGGCGCAGACGCATGGACTGGCGCAGGCATTCATGCCGGGCCGCCTGCAACGCCTGCCCGGCGTCGACGGCCTGCCCCCGCTGCTGCTTGACGGGGCGCACAATCCGCACGGCATGGCAGCCCTTATCAAGGCATTGCGCGCCGACGGACTCAAACCTGCCGGGGCCATCTTTTCCTGTCTGGCGGACAAAGACTGGCTGCCCGCCGCCCAAATGCTCAAGCACTACCTTGGCGAAGCCCCCATGTTTGTGATCACGCTCGACAACCACCGGGCCGCCGCCGCAGAAGACATTGTCGAGGCCTGCAACAGCCTGCCGCCCGCCACGGCCCAGGCCCTGCCGCAGGGGCCGCAGGCGCTGGCACAGGCGCTGACGCTGGCGCGGGCTGTGCCAGAGGCCAGCGAAGCACGCCCCATACTGATGACAGGCTCGCTGTATCTGCTGTCGGAATTTTTTACGCTGCATCCGCAGGGATTGCTGCAGCCACAGGCCTGGCAAGCCTGAGGCCTGCGCGGTCTGCCCGTTGTGCAGGCCGCCGTGGCTGCTGGATCCGCGCAAGCTGCTGCGCTGCACTTTTGGCATTAAAAAAGGACGCCCATGCAAAATCTCTTTCGCGCCATCCCCTCTGTTGATGCAAGCCTTGCCGCCCTGCACCGCGTCGATGCCGCCCTGGGCGACAACCAGCANACGCCGCACGCGCTTTTGCGCGACCTTGTGGCCGCCTTTTGGGACAGCAAGCGCGCGGCCATCCGCGCCGGAGCCTGCCAAAATGCCGAAGAACTGGGGCTGGAAATCCAGCTGCCCGCGCTGCGGGCTTTTGTGCAACGCAGGCTGCAGCCCCGCTTCAGATCGGCCCTCAACGGCACGGGGGTTGTGGTGCACACCAACATGGGGCGCTCTGTGCTGGCGGAAGAAGCCCGGCAGGCCGTCATGCGGGCCGCTACCGGCTACTGCAATCTGGAGCTTGATCTGACCACCGGCGGTCGAGGCAGCCGCCATGCCCTGGTCGAGGAGCTCATCTGCCGCATCACCGGAGCCGAGGCTGCCCTTGTGGTCAACAACAACGCCGCAGCCGTGCTGCTTGTGCTTGATACCTTCTGCAAGGGCGGCGAGGTCATTGTCTCGCGCGGCGAGCTGGTAGAAATCGGCGGCAGCTTCCGCATACCCGAAGTAATGGAAAAGAGCGGCGCGACCCTGCGCGAGGTAGGGGCGACCAACCGCACCCATCTGCGCGATTACAGCGCCGCCATTAATGAAAATACCCGCGCCCTCATGCGGGTGCATACTTCAAACTACCGCATTGTGGGCTTCCATGCCGCCGTGGGGTTGTCCGAGCTTTCGGCGCTGGCGCACGCGCACGGCCTGCCCCTGATCGAAGACCTTGGCAGCGGCAGCCTCATGGATTTTTCATCCTGCGGGCTGCCCAACGAGCCGACGGTTCCCGAAGTTCTTTCGCAAGGTGCGGACATTGCCACATTTTCTGGCGACAAGGTGCTCGGCGGGCCGCAGGCGGGCATCATCACAGGGCGCAAGGACATGGTCGACCAGCTCAAACACAACCCGCTCACGCGCGCCCTGCGCTGCGACAAGCTTTGCCTCTCCGCGCTGGAGGCAACTCTGCGCCTGTACCTTGACCCGGAGCAGGCCCGCAAAAGAGTGCCCACCCTGCGCATGATTACCTGCCCCCCGGCAGAGCTCGCCAAAGCCGCCCGCAACCTGGCCAACCGGCTGCGCAAGAACATCAACGCGCAGGAGCAGCTGTGCGAGGTGAGCCTGCGCCAAGACGTATCGCGCGTGGGCGGCGGGGCCTTTCCGCAGTATGATTTGCCGACCACCCTGGTGCGGCTCAAACCCCTGCGGTGCACTCCCACAGCCCTCAAGACCGCCCTGCTGGAAACAGTGCCCCCGCTCATAGGCAGGCTGGAGGACGACGCTTTCTGCCTTGACCCCCGCACGCTTGATGTCAGAGAATACCCCGAAGTGCTGCGCGTGCTGCGTCAGGCCCTGACCGCTGCAGCCAGCCAGGCATCATAAATAAAGCCAGCCATCTGGCGGCATAAAAGGAATAGCATTATGGAAAAGTCGCTTGCCTACAAACCCAAAAANATCTGGGACGACGCCGACGCCAAGACCCGCAAGGAAATGGAAGCTCTCGCCCAGCGCTACATTGAATTTCTTACCCGCTGCAAAACAGAACGCGAAACCGTGGAATACGTGCGCCAGCGTCTTGCCGAAAACGGCTATGCAGAAGACTTTGGCGGCGACAAGGTCATGCGGCCCCTGCGCGGCAAGGCCATATTTGCCGCCCGCAAGGGCGCGCTNCCGCTGAGCCAGGGGCTGTCGCTGCTGGCGGCCCATGCCGATACNCCGCGCCTTGACTTCAAGCAGCGCCCCATTGTGGAGCAGCCGGGCGTGGCGCAGGCCAAAACCCACTATTACGGCGGCATCCGCAAATATCAGTGGCTGGCGCGCCCCTTGGCCCTGCACGGNGTCATTGTGCGCGAAAACGGCGAAACCCTGGCCGTAACCATTGGCGAAAAGCCGGGCGAACCCGTGTTCTGCATTGCAGATCTTTTGCCCCACCTGGCGCAGAAGCAGGTCACGCAGCCCGTAAGCGAAGCATTTGAGGCCGAAAAACTCAATATCATCCTGGCCCACAGCACCCCAAAGACGGGCAAAACAAGTAAGGACGACGCCCCCAAGGATCCGGTCAAGACACAGCTGCTCGAGCTGCTGCACAAAAAGTACGGTATCTGCGAAGAAGACTTTATCACCGCCGAGCTTCAGGCCGTGCCCGCTGGCCCGGCCCGCTTTGTAGGCTTTGACAAGGCCATGATCGGCGGCTACGGGCAGGACGACCGCATTTGCGTGTTTACCGCGCTGGAGGCAATGTTGGAGGCCGAAGCCACAGGGCGCAGCATGGCAGTCATGTTCTGGGACAAGGAGGAGATCGGCTCGGACGGCGCGACGGGCGCGGCCTCGCGCTTTATGCAATACTGCATCGAAGACCTTGCCCGCGCGTGGGAAAAAAACGTTCCGTCCTCACACGTGCTGCTTGAAACCCGCGCCCTTTCCGCCGACGTTTCCGCAGCCCTGGACCCCGACTATCAGGATGTGCACGAAAAGCAGAATGCCGCCCTGCTGGGCTACGGGCCAGTGTTTTCCAAGTTTACCGGCTCGCGGGGCAAGTACGGCGCCAGCGAGGCCGATGCGGAGTTTTTTGCTGTTCTGCGCGGGCTTTTCAACGGCAAGGGCATTGCCTGGCAGGCGGCGGAACTCGGCAAGGTCGACCATGGCGGCGGCGGCACAGTGGCCCTGTTTCTGGCCGCATACGGCATGCAGGTCATCGACCTTGGGCCTGCCATACTGTCCATGCACAGCCCCTTTGAACTGTCCAGCAGCGCCGACCTGTTCGCCACCAAGCAGGCCTTTCGCGCGTTTCTCGAAGCACAGATATAGCATACGGCATCCCGACGGGCGGCGTACTGATCTGCCGCCCGCCGGAATGCCGCTGTCGCAGTGATAAAGGCCCGTGCCGCTCTGCCTGCATCGATTGCAGCCAGCCGGTACGGGCCTTCACATACCTTGCGCAAAATTTTATTTTTTTGCCAGACTGCGCAGTGCCTTTTTGCAGATGTGGGCAGTGGCCTTGCCCGCATCCTGATCAAGCCAGGCGGCGCAGAGGGCGCGTACCCACTGCGGCTGCGATTTGGCGGCGTCGTTCAGCCAGTTGCCTGCGCTGTCCTGCACGTAGACCGAGGGGTCAGCCTTGAGCGGCTCAAGCACGGGCAACCCCAGCTCCGGGTTTTCTTTAAGAATGCTCATGTGCGCGCACCACACCCCGCGCGGCCGCGTGCTTTCACAGGCAAAGCGGCGCACCCGCTCGGAGGGATCGGCCGTCCAGCCCGCAAGCAGGCTGATGGCCAGCTTCGGCTGCCGGGCAATGTGGGGCCGCACGGCCAGCCACGCCCACNCGCGCACGCCAAAATGCGCATCGTCCGCCAGGGGGCGCACAGCCTCCAGCAACAGGTCAAGCGGCTTGGCGGCAGCGTGGCGCTCGTAATCGTGCGCCAGCGCATAACAACCCACCCCCTGACAGTATCAGAGGCATGCCCGGCAAGGGCCGTCAGCCCCTGCCGCCCCACGGCATCAAGCACAATTTCGCCAGCCAGCAGCATACGTTTTGACACGCCAAGCGCCGCAGCAGCGCGCATTTTATCTAGCGCGGCCACGTCGGCCTGCGGCAGCGCCACAGCCATCAATGCGGCAAAGTCCACCGCCAGCCCCTCGGCCAGATTGCCAGATGCAACCACCCCGCCGTTCAGCAAGGCAATACGCGCAGAAGATACGGACATGTCGCTCCTTACCCGGTGCGCCTGCACAGCTCCGCCCGTGGGGGGCGGATTGTGCATCCAGCCTGGACAATGTGCGCGCATAAACTGCTAGGCGCTACGCCCCATGCCCTCAGCCCGCGAAACCAGCTTGCCGATATCAGCAACAATATGCTGCAACGGGCATTTGTCCGGCGTTCTTGCATAAATGCTGCACACAGCGCCCCGATCTTCATCATAGGGCAAAAGGAATTTGGGCCCTATGCCCTTCTGCACCCATTCGGGATTGATACCCTTTTTTTTCAGCAGGCTGAGCAGCCATTTTGAAGGGATAGCCAGCCGTTTTTTGGAATCCGAGATGCAGGATTGCGACACATCAAAAAACTGCGCGAGTTCCTGCTGCGTTCTGCACTGCGTGACCGTCTTGATGCGGTCCATAATTGCCATATACTCAAAAACTTTTCCACTCATGTGAACAGCCTCCCCTGTACGCTGTAGGCGTGCAAACGCCCGCGATTTTCAACGTGTTCAAACGAAGAAACCGGGAGCGGCGAGCGGGTGCTCGGAGCGTGTTTATGCGCAGGCCAGATATCTGGCAAACCCATTAAAACTGACGCGAGGATGCTTTGTCTAAAGGAGTGGTCTGGTTAGTGCAAACAGCTCAAAAACGCGCTGCATGAAACGATGCGCCAAACAGAGAGAACTAGCATAGATTCCGTGCAGCCAAAACAGATGCTGAGAGGCCGTGACATGAGTCACGCTTCAGAACACTGCAGGTCGCAACCGGCATGTGGGGCAAAAATATTATTTCAGCCCCAAAGGAAGAAAGTAGGGGGAACCCATAAGCAGTTCCCGTACACAATAGCCTTACCCAAATACGGGTTGTCCCAAAATGGACAAGATGTCAGTGTACAATTTAAGAAAAACCCATAAGGTGAGATAAGTCAAGGAGTTTAATTATCAGATGTGCGTGTTTTTACCATTCTGCCGTACCTCGGCAAATTGATAGGTTCCTAATGAACAGGATAACTATTTGTAACTAAAGCACAACGTCTACGGCAGAAACCAAGCAGACCCATGCCCAAAAGAACCGCGGCAAACAGAAGGCCGAAGCGGCGTACTGCCGCTTCGGCCTTTCCATCATTTACCGCAAGTTACGTGCGTCAGCGCACCAGCAGCACCCAGGCAGGCCCTTTGGCGTCAAGATGGCTGGCCACATAGTTGGCGCGGTCGTCGCCGCCGCAAAAGATATCAATGCGGTTGCGCTTGATGGCGCCGCCCACGTCCTGGGCAAAACCTATGCCGCGCAACGGCAGCTTGCCCCTGGTTTCGTCGGGCACGTTAACGCCGTAGGCCACTATGGAACCAAGGGGGATAAAGCCCCTGTCCGTGGCCAGGGTCAGCCAGTCGTCCACCTGATAGCCCATGGCCCCCGTGGGGCCGCGCATGCCGTATTTAAAGAAGACGTAGCTAGGATTATCGTTGAGAATTTCGCGCACGCGCCCTGGGTTATTTTTGAACCACTCGCGCTGTTCAAAAATATCGCCCTGCCTCAGCAGGCCCTTTTCACGCATGATGCGGCCAGAACTTTTGTACTTGTGGCCGTTCTGCCCGGCGTAGTTGACATAGGCCTGGGTGCCGTCGTCAAAAATCAGTCGGCCAGAGCCCTGAATCTCGAGAAAAAACACGTCAACGGGGTCGGCGGCCCAGGCCAGTTCAAGCCCCTTGCCCGCAAGCACCTGCTTTTCTTCAATGGTGCGCCGGTCATAATACTGCCCGCGCTTGGCAATAACCTTGTTCAGATCCGGGGGCAGCCCGTAGATAGCCTGGGTATAGCCCGGCTTGCGCGTACGGCTGGCCCGCACCGCAGGCTCGTAATACCCCGAGTAGTTGATGCCGCCCGTCACCTCCGCCCAGCGAAAGTTGGCCAGCAGCAGCTCGGGCTCTTTGTCGAGGCGGGGCAAGAGCTCCTGCAGGCGCTCAAGCGTACGCGCAAGATCGCCCCAGGTGACCGTTAGGCCGGGGCGCTGCACGGCTATGGCATCCTTGGGCTTGCTGTTGACGTAGCGCAGCGACTTGCGCACACTGGGGCCCATATCCTTCCAGCTTGTCAGATCCTGACCGGCGGGGACAAGGTTGCTCACAAAAAATTCCGGAGTTTCAAACCCCACCGGCGGCAGGTTTCTTTCCACCACCGACGGCGGCGGAGCCTGCTTGGCGCAGGCAAACAGCGCCATACTGAGCGCCAGCAGCAACAGCAGGCGCAACATGCCGCCGGTACGTTGTACAAGTTCGTTGCGATAATGCCCGGAAAACGCATAACAAGGAGCCGTTTCGTGCATGACCAATTTCCCACCCCTGATATTTGGATGCCGCACCGTGTGTCCTATGGTGAAACAGACACAATGGGCGTGCTGTATTATGCAGAATATCTACACCTGTTCGAACGGGCGCGTAGCGAATACGTCCGCCGTTGCGGCATGAGCTACGCCGAAGTTGAAAAAAAAGGCCTGATCCTGCCCGTGCGCGAAGCCCAGTGCCGGTATCGTTCGTCCGCCCGTTATGATGATCTTGTACTTGTACGCGCCGGCATTGCCGAATGGGGGCGCGCATCCATGCGCTTTGTATATGAGATATGGAACGAGGACAAGACAACACTTCTTGCCACGGGTATGACCCAGCATGCCCTGGTCAACCACGAGGGCAGGCCGGTTCCCGTGCCGGACTGGTTCCGCAATCTCACATTTACAGCCTGACAGTCCCTTGCCGCCGCAGCCCTTGCGGCGGCTTTTTATTTGCATGTATGCTCAGCGGGGCTTCTTGCCGGCAGAGCCGGAGAGTACCCGTGGGCTTCTGCGGGCAAACCGCACATCGCCAATACGCTCCTCGTCTGCTTTGGGCCGCACGGGCTGCCGCTTGGGCCGGGGCGCCTTGGCGCTGACAAAACGCCGCGCCAGATGCGGCAGCTCTGGCGGCACATCGGCCGCAGGGTCGCCCAGCGGGCAAAATGGCGCAGCGACGCCTTCGACCCCGCCCATGAGCGCGGCAAGCCTGGCGCTCACGGCGCGCATAAGCGGCACAAGATCGGCATATTCCTCGTGCCCGCCCATGCCGCTCAAATGCCAGCGCCCGCGCCCGTGGGCCACCTTGCGCACCCCGCGCAGCTCGCGCTCGCGCATACTCAGGCTGACGCGCAGTTCGCCCCCTGGCAGATGCAGCACCAGGGCCTCGCCCTGCGCTTCGCCCTGCCCGGGAGCCACGGCCTCAATCCGCATGTCCGCAGGGTTGCCCGCCAGACGCAACAAATCCTCCAGCCCTGCGCGGGCTACGCGCAGGTGCTCGCTGGAAGCCATATTTTTTTGGTCTTCCTTAATTTTGTCTTCCATTTCGCGGATGCGCTCAAGGCACTCGGCGCGCTCGTCCTCCAGCGTGGTCAGCCCCCGCTTCATAAAACGTACGCATAAAACCACAACCGCCACAAAAACCGCGCCAGCGGCGGCCCATTCCCATAGCGCCATTGCCGCTCCCTCCGCCTGCTCCAGTATATATCCGAACAACTGTCACAGCGGCTGGCTTTGCTGTCAAGCGTAAAGCCTCAAGACAAAAGTTCCGGCCTCTTTCCTTTTTTGCGACATGCCTGTAACGTGGGAGCCAATAGCAGATGGAAGCTTTGTTCATTTCCCTAGTTTAGTTCACCCGGCCGCCAAGGGCGCGCCATATCGCTTACGAAGGGAGACAACCATGCCTACTCCACTGGAAATGCAACGCACGTTCGCCATCGTCGGAACCGGCGGTTGCGGCAAAACATCTCTGGCTGAGATGCTGCTGTACAAGGCAGGGGCGGTGAATCGCCTGGGGGCTGTAGAAGACGGAACCACAAGCCTTGACTACGAACCCGAAGAAACCCGCCGACGCGGCTCCATCCAACCATCCTGCGCCACCTATCTCTGGAATAAAAACCGCCATTTTCTTCTCGACATCCCCGGCGACGGCAACTTCACCGGCGACATGGAATGTTTGCTCAAGGGTGTGGACAGTGTTGTCTTTGTGCTCGACGCCGTGGACGGCGTGCGCCCCCTTGCCAAAAAATTCTGGAATATTGTTCGTGCAGCAGGCCTGCCCGCAGTTATCGTGGTCAACAAGATGGACCGCGACAGGGCCGATTTTCAGATGGCGCTGGACGGCCTGGCCGGGCTTAACGTCAAGCCGGTAGTGCTGCAGCTGCCTATCCGCCAGGGCGAATCCTTTGTGGGCGTGGCCGACGTGCTGACGGGCAAGGCCCGCATGTTTGGCGAGAACGGCGCCACAGCCGAGGCCGAAATTCCCGCCGCACTGGCCGACGATGTAAGCCTGCTGCGCGACGTGACTGTGGAAAACATCGCCGAGAGCGATGAACTGCTCATGGAAAAATACCTCGAAGAAGGCCTCCTCTCCGAAGACGACCTCAAGACCGGCCTGCGATCGGGCGTGCTCAAGGGAGAGCTTGCGCCGGTGCTGGCCTGCTCGTCGCTTGAAAACAAGGGCGGCGAAGCCGTACTGACCGCCATTGAGGCCCTGCTGCCATCGCCCCTTGACCGCCCGCCCTTTGCGGGCCGCGACGGCGCAGAGCGCGCGCCCGACCCCAACGGGCCGGTGTCCTGCTTTGTTTTCAAGACGCTGGCCGACCCCTTTGCGGGGCAGCTTTCGCTTTTGCGGGTTCTTTCCGGCACTATTTCGGGTGACGCCACGCTAAAAAATTCCCGCACCGAAGAAAACGAACGCCTTGGCAACCTGCTGTATATCCTCGGCAAAGCCCAGACCCCCTGCAAGGAGCCCATCGGCCCAGGGGCCATAGTGGCCGTTGCCAAACTTAAAAGCACCCGCACGGGCGACACCCTCAGCGACGAAAAAGCCCCCTTTGCCCTCGCCATGCCCGCCCTGCCGCCCCAGCTCATTACCTACGCCCTCGCCCCCAAGGAAAAAGGCGAGGAAGACAAGGTCTATGCAGCCATACAGCGTCTGCTGGACGAGGACATCACCCTGCGTCTTGGCCGCGACGGAGAATCCGGCGACATTCTGCTTTCCGGCATGGGGCAGCTGCATATCGAACTGTCGGTAGAAAAGGCCAAGCGTCGCTTCAAAGTGGACATCATCCTCAAAACGCCCAAGGTCCCTTACCGCGAGACCGTACGCGGCAAATGCCAGGTGCAGGGCCGCCACAAGAAACAGTCGGGCGGACGCGGCCAGTTTGGCGACTGCTGGATCGAGATGGAAGGCCTGCCGCGCGGCTCGGGCTATGTGTTTGAAGACGCCATCGTGGGCGGCGTTATCCCCCGCCAGTACGTGCCCGCCATCGACAAGGGCGTGCAGGAAGCAGCCGCCCGTGGTTTTCTGGCCGGCTGCCAGGTGGTGGACTTCCGCGTCAAGGTTTACGACGGCAGCTACCATACGGTGGACTCGTCCGAAATGGCCTTTAAGGTCGCTGGCTCGCTGGCCTTCAAAAAAGCCATGGAAAACCTCAAGCCCGTGCTGCTCGAACCCATAGTGCTGCTTACGGTCTCCGTGCCGGACGAAAGCATGGGCGACGTCATCGGCGACCTTTCCGCCCGCCGGGGAAAAGTGCTGGGCTCCGATTCGCAGAGCGGCAGCACCGAGATCAAGGCCCATGTGCCCATGAGCGAGGTGCTGCGTTATGCGCCGGATCTGCGCTCCATGACGGGCGGACAGGGGTTCTTCACCATGGAATTTGCCCACTATGAAGAAGCCCCGCAGCCTGTGGCTGAAAAGGTCATTGCCGAACACCAGAAGCACAAGGCAGCCGAATAACGGCTGAGGCGGCAGACCGCCATCAATAATATGGATGACAAACCGGCTGTTTTTTGCAAAACAGCCGGTTTGTAGTTTTGCACATTTGCCTTGCAATGCAGGAAACCATGCCCTACCCCCCGACCATACTTTGCGCACCGCTGCCGCAGGCCGCACCCGGCCAGCTGGACATCTGGCGGCGCGCTTTTGAGGCAGGGCTTGAACCATGGCTTGATGCGCGGCAAATGGAGCACGTGCGCCGGTTTGGCCGTGCGCCAACACTGGTGCAATCCGCCCACCTGCAGCCGGATGCGAAAGCTTTCAGGCCGGATGTATCCGGGTCGAAAATGTCAGGCCAGAACATATCTGGGCCTGACGCTGCCGGGCGACGCCCCGTTGAAGCGGCCCTTTCGCGCCTCATGGCCCGCGCCCAGCTCATCACCGCCGTTGGTCTCCCCACCGCCCCCGGCTGGCCGCAGGCCGCCGAGGCCGGGGCGCTGCCCATAATCACCATGGACAACCGCACCCGTCCGCTGCTCGCGGGCTGGCAATCGGGCTTCAGCCACAGCGGTGCGGCGGCCTTTTGCGTGCTGGCCCCGGCAACGGACGAAACCCGCACGGCCATTGCCGTGGATGCCGAAGCAATCACATCTCCCCCGCCCGATGCCAGCGCCTTTGCGGCAAACGAACTGACCGCGCTTCGATCCTTGTCCCAAACAGGTATTGACCGCGACGCCCTGCGCCGCTGGACAATCAAGGAAGCTCTGCTCAAGGCAGCGGGCCTCGGCCTTGGCATGCCGCCCGCCCTTGTGCCCACGGGCGGCTCCGGCCAGCGTGCGGGGTTGTGGCGGGGACCGCTTGGGCTCTTCGGCTGGCGGGTTGCGCCCTGTCCCGGCCACTGGCTGTGCGTGGCGCAGACGGGCAAAATTCCGCAGCCCCCGCGTATCCTGTGGCAGACGCCATGCGAACTGCTGCGCAACCTCGCCCGCCTGCGTCAACACGTCTGAATCCGCTCGGCTGCATCCGCACGGCGTAACTTGTGCGGGGTTGCCCGACAAAACTGCGCACCCAATGAGCCGCCCAAGCATGAGGGCGGGCTGGCCTTGCCGTGGCGCCCTCGTGCCTGCGGCAGACATTTCTTGCCAGGCGGGCTTTTTTGCGGCACTCTCCGCCCATGCCGCGCTTTCACCTTGTCACGCTTTTTCCCGAATTTTTCGAGTCGCCCCTGTCCACAGCCCTCATGGGCCGTGCGCGGGAGGCTGGCATTGTGGATTGCAGCCTTCATGATCCGCGGCAGTTCAGCACCGACAAACACCGCCATGTGGACGACCGCCCTTACGGCGGCGGACCCGGCATGGTCATGCAGGGCGAACCGCTGGCCCGCGCGCTGCGCTCCATCGAGCGCCCCGGCCGCATGCTGTTTATGGCGCCCGGCGGCCGCCCGCTGACCCAGGACATGGTGCGCGAACTCGCGCGAGAGGAAGACCTGACAATCATTTGCGGCAGGTACGAGGGCATCGACGCTAGACTGTTGCAGCTTTTTCCGCTTGAACCGGTGAGCGTGGGTGATATTGTGCTCAACGGGGGCGAGAGCGCGGCTCTTTCGGTGCTCGAGGCCGTGGCCCGCCTCATGCCCGGCTTTATGGGCAAGGAGGAATCAGGCGAGGACGAAAGTTTTTCGCACGGCCTGCTGGAGTATCCGCACTACACGCGGCCAGAAAATTTTGAGGGGCTGCAGGTGCCCGAGGTGCTGCAAAGCGGCGACCACGGACGCATTGCCCGCTGGCGCAGGCAGGAGTCGGTGCGCGCCACCTTGCGCATGCGGCCTGAGATGCTCAACGATGCGCCGCTGTACCGCGAAGACGTGCAAACCCTCGCAGAAACCCCGCGCGAACGGCCAGGACGCAACCTTTCGTTCTGCCTTGTTCACTACCCGGTTTCGCTTGGCGCAAAAAAAACTGGCGCTTCCTCTTTGACAAATCTGGACATACACGATATAGCCCGAATTTCCCGCAGCTATGCAATGGGTTTCTTCTATGCAGTAACCCCGTTACGCGACCAGTTGCGGGTGCTGGAAGAAATTTTGCGTCACTGGACGCGGGGGCCGGGCGGTATCGGCAACGCCGACCGGGCGCAGGCTCTCGGTCTGGTGCAACCCGCGACTTCGCTTGAAGAAGCGGTGGCGCATATGACCGCGCAGTATGGAACGCGACCCAGACTGGTGGCAAGCTCTGCCGTCTGGCCTGACAGGGGCAAGGCATCCCAACCGGAAAGCATGCCCATGACTCCGCGTGACGTGCGGCGCTGGTGCGACCAGGGGCCGGTTATGCTCTGCCTGGGCACGGCGCAAGGGCTTGCGCCGGAGGTGCTCGAACAGTGCGAAGGCACTCTGAGGCCGGTGCGTTTTTTGGGCTACAACCATCTTTCGGTGCGCAGCGCGGCCGCCATTCTGGCCGACAGGATATTAGGCGACTACTACTGACGCAACACGGCGGCCTGAGCGCATCGGCGCCGCTTTGCAACGACGCAACAATCCGCCCGGATTTGCAAGGAGTTCACGATGGACATCATCAGGAAAATTGAACTGGAAAACCAGCGCATGGATCTTCCCGCGTTTCGCTCCGGCGACACGGTGAAAGTGCACTTGCGCATTGTCGAAGGCGAAAAGGAACGTATCCAGGTCTTCCAGGGTAACGTCATCCGCATCAAGCGCGGCACCACCAGCGCCACCTTTACCGTGCGCAAGGTTTCCGAAGGCGTGGGCGTGGAACGTATTTTCCCGCTCAACTCGCCCTTTATCGACCGCGTTGAGCTGATCACCCAGGGCCGCGTGCGCCGCAGCCGCCTGTACTACCTGCGTGCCCTCAAGGGCAAAGCCGCGCGCATCAAGCCGCGTGGCCGTTTCTGATCCATTTAGGGCATCAGAATCGCAGCAAGCGTTTCAACGGCGCACCAGGGCAGGCGGAAACCCGCAGCAAGCCCTGGTGCGCTGTTCGCGCGTCTTTAAACTGCCAACCTGCAACCAAGGCAACCAAAAGCATTGCCGGCTGCAGCCGTTGAGCAGTCATTTTTTGTTTGCGGCGTTTTTGCCGCCTGCGGGCAGGTGGGCAAACTGCCGCACCAGCCCCGTCATATAGCGGAGACACCATGGGCAGAAAGGCACTGAACCGCCCGGTAAAACCACGGCGACAGGCGCAGGTCAGTCTGGTTCAGCTGGACATCCTGCCCGGCGACGCCTCCGCGCAGATGCACATTACCACCGCGCAGGACGCGCCGCCAGCATTGACCGCAGGCATCGACGAGGCCGGGCGCGGGTGTCTGGCCGGGCCTGTGGTGGCCGCCGCCGTCATTCTGCCGCCCATATTTGACCTGCCGGGCCTCAACGATTCCAAGGCCTGCAGCGCCAAAACGCGCGACATGCTCGCCCCGCGCATACGCCAGTGCGCCCTTGCCTGGGGCCTGGGCGTGGTCTGGCCCGCCCGCATCGACGCCATCAATATTCTTCAGGCCACGTTTGAGGCCATGAGCCGGGCTGTGCGCTGCCTGCGAAGCGCCCCGGCGCAACTGCTCATAGACGGCAACAAGACGTTGCCGCGCGAGGTGCTTGCCCTGCACTGGCGCAAGACCCATGCGGCAGACCTGCCCGCGCAGCGCTCCATCATCGGCGGCGACGCCAGCGAGCCCGCCATCTCCGCAGCGTCCATCCTGGCCAAAACCTACCGGGACACCCTCATGATCCGGCTGGAAAAACGCTGGCCCGGTTACGGCTTTGCCACGCACAAGGGCTACGGCACAGAAGATCATTATGAAGCCCTGCGCCGTCTTGGTCCCTGCCCCCAGCACCGCCTGACCTTTCGCGGGGTTGTGCCCGAAAAACCCGCGGCGAGGCAGGGCAGCCTGCTGTGAAGCCGCGCTGGCTGCAGGCCCTTCTTGGCGACAGACGCGAGCCAGATGCCGCCCCGGCCCATCTGTGCCTTGGACGATCCGGCGAGGAGGCCGCCCGCAGGTTGCTCGAGCGCAGCGGCATGCAGCCCCTGGACTGCAACTGGCGCAGCGGCAGGCTTGAGCTGGACATTGTCTGCCGCGATGGCGACACCATTGTTTTTGTTGAAGTAAAAACCCGCAGCACCGCAACGCACGGCGGCCCCGCCGCCGCACTGACCCTGGCCAAACAGCGTACCCTGTGCCGCGCGGCCCGGGCGTGGCTTGCAGCCCACGACGCCTGGAGCAGCCCTTGCCGGTTTGACGTGGTCTGCGTTTTGCGCGAGGGCGATTCCCTGCATCTGGAGCACTACCGCCATGCCTTTGAATGCGAACCGACTGTGGATAGTGGCCACGCCGCTTGGCAACCCTGGTGATCTTTCGCCCAGAGCGCGCGAAATCCTGTCCGGCGCAGACCTCGTGCTGGCCGAGGATACTCGCCGCACGGCCCGCTTGCTGCGCGAGTGCGGCATTGAAGCCCGCCGCCTGCTGAGCTTCCACGACCACAACGAAAACGAACGGCAGGAAGGCGTGTTGCGTCTCTTGCGCGAAGGACAGAGCGTTGCCCTGGTTTCCGATGCGGGCACTCCCCTGCTGGCCGACCCCGGCTACCGCCTGGTGCGGGCCTGCCGCAAGGAGGGTCTGGCCGTATCCCCTATGCCNGGGCCGTCTGCGCCTGTGACGGCGCTTTCCGCCGCTGGCATACCGCCGCTGCCGCACAGTTTTTTGGGNTTTTTGCCCCGCGACGCCGCAGGGCGCGACGCCCTCTTCAGCGCCTTTGCCCATGTGCCCGGAGCGCTCATTTTTTTTGAACGCAAAGACCGCCTCAAAGAAAGCCTTGCCCAGGCCGCGCGCATTCTTGGCCCGCGCGAACTTGCCGTGTGCCGGGAATTGACCAAGGAACATGAGGAATTTATAGTAGGTCGGCTGGAAGAGAGCGAAAAGTTGCCCGAAGAGCTGCTGGGCGAGATTACGGTTGTCGTCGGCCCGCCCGAGCATGCGGAGCGCACCCCGAAGGAAGAAGTGCTGGTGCTGGCCCGGGACGAGCTTTCACAGGGCGGCAAACCGCGTCAGGTGGCCCGCCGGGTGCAGGACGCCGTGCGGGGCTGGTCCGGCAAAGAAATATACGCCCTGCTGGCCGAGGCCGAACAGGCGGAGCCGGAATAGACATCGGGCCACGCGGCCCGCAACTGGCGGCACATAACAGGTGTTTTGCAACGGGCAGGCAGACCGGCCCACTGCGCAGGGTATTCTGGCCCGCAAGCGTCAGCGTATGCGCCAGTGCCCAACCCGGCGTTTGCCCGCGCCCTAACAGCCCAACCGGCATGTCACGGGGTTGCCATGTATCCCAAACGCGTCGTACTTGCCTGNCTGGCACGCACTGGCTGCATCAATGCAGCCACGACAGCCAGGGGTATGCAGCAGATAGGCCTGGCCTTTGTGCTTGAGCCTGCCCTGCGCGAGCTCTACCCTGAGCCCGCCGACTTTGCCCGCGCCATGGGCCGTTACGCGGGGCACAGCAACACCCACCCGTTTATGATTCCCCTTTTTGTGGGCATTCTTCTTTCGCTTGAGCAGGCCATTGCCAAGGGGTCGCTGCCGGAGGCCGCGCTCAATTCCGTGCGCGAAACCCTGGCCACGACCCTTTCGGCCCTTGGCGATTCCTTTTTCAGCGGCACGCTGCTGCCGCTGTGGTCGCTGCTCAGCGTCAGTCTGTTGCTGGCCGGGTTCACCAGTCTGGCGGTAATGCTGGCGATTGGCCTTTTTTGCGCCCTGCTGCTGTTCCGGGCCATCTGTTTTATCTCGGGCCTGCGCTACGGGCTGGCAACCCTTGTGCAGCTGCGCAGGCTCAACCTCATCAACTGGGTGGACAGGCTCAAGATGATCAATGCGGCGCTGGCAGCTCTGGTCATCTGGCACCTGCCCCTCAGCAGGATCAAGCCCTTTCCCTGGACTGCCTATGCCCTGGGGGCCGCAGCGGTACTGACCGCCGCATGGCTCGTGGGATACATGCGCCTGCCTCGCCTGCTGCTTTGGGCGGTGACCACAGGAGCGCTTATTCTCGTGGACTTGGGCTTCATAGGCATGTAGAATATACATGTTTTTCGGTAACGGACGCGCTTTGTCCCACCAACCGAATGACGTTCAAAGGTAGGATGATGGAAGACGCCATAGAACAAACGCCGCGAGGTCTGGCGGTGCGGATATGCCTGGGCCTGCGCAACGGGCTGCACGCCAGACCGGCTGCACGCCTGGCGCAGGAAGCGCAACGCTATTCCTCTGATATACAGCTTGTCAGCGACACCGGCGAGGTGGACGCCAAAAGCATGCTGGACATACTTTCGCTCGCGCCGCCCGCCAATGCGGAGCTTACACTGCTGGCTCAGGGCGACGACGCCCGCGAGGCCCTCAGCGGCCTGGCTCAATTTTTAACCAATTTGCAGGATTGACATGGCCCGCGCGGTACTTTTCGGCACACCTGTTTCGCCAGGCATAGCCATTGGCAGGGTGCGCTTCATGCACAAGGCACGGCAAGACGACGAGCGTCGCATCACTGCCGCCGAGGTAGCCGCCGAGCAGGAGACCCTGCGCGCGGCAGCTGAAAGCGTGCGCGCCTCGCTGGCCGCCACCATGGAAAATGTGCCGGAAGACCTTTCGGAATACCGAGATGTTATCGCCGCCCAGATGGAGATGGCCCGCGACCCCAAGCTGCTCAAGGCCACGCTGGCCCGCATAGAACACAATCTGGTGTGTGCGGCATGGGCGCTCAAACTTACCGTCGACGAACTGTGCGCGCTGTTCAGAAGCATGGACGATGCCTATCTGCGCGACCGCGCACAGGACATCCGCGCCGTGGGTCTGCGCCTGCGCGAGCACCTTGCCGCCGACCCCTCGCGCAACGCCGTGGACGAAACCCCCGGCATTCTGGTGGCCGAAGACCTCTCCCCCGCAGACGTCATGGAGCTCAACCTTGACCGCGTGCTGGGCATCCTGACCGCCGAGGGCGGCCCCACATCGCATACGGCCATTTTGTCGCGAGGCATGCACATACCCTGTCTTGCGGGCGTTACCGGGCTTATGGACATAGCCCGCGAAAACGAAACCCTGGTGGTGGACGGTCTTGGGGGCAGCGTGCTACTGAGCCCCGACGAGGCAGACGAAGCCCGCTTTGCCGCACGGCGCGAAGAATATACGGCGTGGGAAAACCTTACGCTCAAATCAGCCCGCTGGCCCGCCGAAATGTGCGACGGAGTACGCGTTGAGGTGCAGGCCAACCTTGAGGGCACCAACGAGCTGGCCGCTCTTGCACAGTGCGGCGCGGACGGCGTGGGTCTGTACCGTACCGAATTTGCCTATTTTACCGACCGCCTGCCTTCAGAGGAAGACCTGCTGGCCGAATACGCNGCCGTAACCCAGAAGACCGCGCCGGAGCGCGTGGTGTTTCGCACCCTCGACGTGGGCGCGGACAAAATGCTGCACGCCCAGGCGGTGCTCAAGGAGCCAAACCCGGCGCTGGGTTTGCGCGGCATACGCTTTTGCCTGCGGCATCAGGGCATCTTTCGCACGCAGCTGCGTGCGCTCATGCGCGCTGGCGCCATGGGCAACGTGGCCATCATGCTGCCCATGATTTCGTGCCTTGACGAAGTGCAGCAGGTACGGCGCATCATGCAGGAGCTGCATCAGGAGCTTGCGGCCCAAAACCTGCCCCACGCGCCCCTGTTGCCCCTGGGCGTAATGGTTGAAACACCCGCCGCAGCCCTTATCTGCGACGCGCTTGCGCGCGAATGCGACTTTTTCAGCATCGGCACCAACGATCTTATCCATTACATCATGGGTATTGACCGCAACAACCGCCATGTGGCCTATCTCAACGAGCCCCTGCATCCGGCTGTTGTGCGCTCGCTCAAACATATTATCGACGCCGCCCACCGCGAGGGCATCGGCGTTTCGGTCTGCGGCGAGCTTGCCTCCGACCCGTTTGGCCTTGCCCTGCTGCTGGGAATGGGCGTGGACACCGTATCGGCCGCACCGCGATTTGTACCGGGGATGAAGCACCTTATCCGCCAGTTTAACGCCCAGACATGCATGGATCTGGCCAACAGCGTGCTGCTCAGCACAGATGTGGCCGCATCCAAGCGCATGGTGCGCGAAGCGCTGCAGCAATCACTGGGGCAGGAACTGACGTTCCATACCACGAGCCTTTTCACACACAGTCATCCATGAACCAAAAAACACCTCCCTCCTCTGTCGCCGTCAACAAAAAAGCCCGCCACCTCTATGAACTTTCTGAGTTCACCGAGGCGGGCATTGTGCTTACCGGCCCGGAAGTCAAAAGCATCCGCGCGGGCAAAGTCAACTTTATAGACAGCTATGTAGACTTTCGCCAGGGCGAGGCATGGCTTGTCTCGTTGAACATCGCGCCGTACGCCAACGCGGGCTATGCACCGCAAGAGCCTGACCGCGCGCGCAAGCTGCTGCTGCACGAACGCGAAATATCCAAGTTTGCCGATCTGGTGGCCCAGCAGGGTCTGACCGTCGTGCCGGTACGCATTTACTTCAAGCGGGGCAAAATCAAGGTCGAAATTGCCCTGGGCAAGGGCAAAAAACTGCACGACCACCGCGAAACCCTCAAACGCCGGGCGGAAGAGCGGGACATGGCCCGCGAGCTGGCGTAACCGCATAAAATTGACAGGAGCGCCCTTGTTGCAGGGGCGCTCCTGTCGTTGCAGCGTTGCGCGCGGTTCAGCGCATGGCTCAGCACCCCGCTTCCGGCCCGCCATCCCATCCCAAGGCACGTTATGCGGCATCCTCCCCTGCAAGCCCCCCTGCTCTGGCAGACCTATCTGGGCTTTTGGATAGCTGGCATCACTGCCGCCCCCTGGCCTCTACCGTCGCTCTGCTTTGCTGTTTTGCTGCTGTTTGTCGATGCCCGCCTGTGGCGCGCGGCACGCGTGTGCGCGGCCACGCTGTGCCTGCTGGCAGGCTGTATGACCGGCAGCTGGCAGCTCTACGGCAGCCTTCTGCCGACTGCCATGTTGCCCGCAGACAGGGCAAGGCAGGCGAGCCCTGCTCCGTCATGGCTGCACGAGGATGCGCAGCCGCCGCGCATATGCGGCACGGTGCGGGACATGCAAGGCCTGCCCGACAACCGACTGCGCCTGCTGCTGGATGAGGTGCGGCCCGCACTACCGGATGGCGAGGATCAGAGGGCCGTTGCTGGCGACAGTTCCGGGCGCATCCTGCCGGGCAAGCTGGCCTGGACGTGGGAATCCCCCATGCTGCCGAGCGCCATTGCTCCCCCCCTGCCGGGACAGACCGTCTGCATCGCGCGACGGCCCATGCCCGCGCAGGGCTTTGCCAACGAAGGGCAGACCGATTGGGGCTTATGGCTTGCGGCGCAGGGGGTGCGCTGGCGTTTGTGGAGTCTGGGCGCTCAGGGCAGCCCGCAAATTTACGGTCAGCCCACTCTCTCGGCACGCTGGCGCGAATCGCTGCGCCAATGTTTTGTTGCCGTGTTGCTGCCGCCGGAGTATGCGCGGCAGATTACGCAGCAGCCCGCGACGCAGACGCAAGGTCATGGGCAGGCCCAGTCTACCCAGCTTTCACAAGGCAAGGCCATTCTGCTGGCCCTGCTGTTTGGCGACCGGCTGTACCTCGACCAGCAGACCCTCAACAACTTTGCTGCTGCCACACTGGTGCACAGTCTCGCACTCTCCGGCCAGCATCTTACCGTGGCGGGGCTGGTGGGCCTGTTATGCGTGCTTGCAGCGGCCCGCGCACGCCCCGGCATATATCTGCGCCGCCCCCGCGCCGTGTGGATACTGCTGGCCACAGTGCCGCCCGCCATGGCCTATCTGTGGCTGGGCGACGCCCCGGCGTCGCTGTTGCGGGCGGCGGTTATGCTGCTGTTTCTTGCCTTTTATTTTTTGCAGGGCAAGCCGCGCACCACTCTGGACGTGCTGTGCGCGGCCCTGCTCTGCATCAGCGTGGCTTCTCCCCTGAGCATGCTGGATACGGGTCTGCAGCTTTCGGTGCTGTGCGTTGCGGTTATCGGCATGAGTTTGCCGTGGATGCGCCAACTGGCTCCGCAACAGGACACGCCGGAGCATGGGCCGCGTGAACGCGTGCGGCATGCCCTGTGGGCGCTGGCGCGTATTTTTATGGTTTCGCTGGGCATCCAGGTGGCGCTGCTGCCGCTGAACATGCTGCTGTTTAACAACATGGGGCACTGGTTCTGGCTTAATGTGCTCTGGTTGCCCATTGCCGACATGCTCGTACTGCCCGCCACCGTGCTTGGCCTGCTGCTGTCGGCCATTGGTCTGGAGACGCCTGCGCGGCTGGTGCTCGATACGGCGGCCCTGCCCTGCCAGTGGCTCACGGACGCGCTGGCCTGGCTGGCGCACGCAAACCTGCTGCAGCCGCCTGCCCTGCTGCGCCCCCACTGGACAAACCTGCCCGCCTTTGCCGCTCTGCTTGGGGCGCTGGCCTTCAAAGCCGGACGCACCCAGTTGCCCCAGGCAGCGCGGCGTATGTTGCTGGCAGGGGCGCTGCTGTTGTGCGTAGGCCCCGCCCTGCGCACGGCGGAGCGTCTTTCTGACCATATCCGTCTTGATGTGCTTGACGTGGGTCAAAGTCAGGCCCTGTTGCTGCGGCTGCCCGGCCATGTACGCCTGCTGCTGGACGGCAGCGGCAGCGCCTCGCCGCGTTTTGATCCCGGTCAGGCGCTCGTCGCTCCGACGCTCGCCTACAACGACGCGCCACAACTGGCAGCGGTACTCAACACCCACCCGGACCTTGACCATATGGGGGGGCTGCTGCATGTGCTGCGGGTCTTTCATGTTGACCATTTGCTGGAGAACGGACGCGAAGGCAAAGGAAGCTGGGGAAAACTGTGGCGTGCGGCGCGGCAAGAGCACCATAGCCGCCCCCTCATGCGGGGCGACGTGCTTGTGCTTGGCGATCCGGCCCAGAACCTGCGGCTGGAGATCCTGCACCCGCCGCGCGACGAACAGGCGGCATGGCAGGGCAACGATGCGTCAGTGGTGGCCCGGCTGACCAGCAGTGGCAGAGGGCTGGCAATTTTTATGGGCGATGCGGAACGGCCCGTGCTGCGCCGCCTGCTTGAAAACGGCGACGACCTGCGAGCCGAGGTGATTGTGGCCCCACACCACGGTTCGGCAACCGGTTTTTTGAAAGAATTTTATGCAGCCGTGGGACCAGGCCTTGTGGTGGCCTCATGCGGCTTTGAAAACCGCTACGGCTACCCGGCGCAAAGCCTGCGTGCATGGTGCGGGGCTGCTGGCGTACCATTGCTGCACACCGGACGGGACGGGGCCGTGCATATTGTCTGGCCCGCAAGCAGCGATGGGTTTGGCCCATACAGGGTAACTACCGGGCGGCCATAACCTNCAGCGGGGTTAAACTCTGGTACGGGCAAAAAGTCAGGCACAACACCTCNCCCGGCTATTTTTTGAGCCAGGAATCCACCAGCTGGGGATTTTCACGCATGAAACGGCGGGCATTCTGCACCGGGTCCGTTCCCCGTTGCTGGTTCCAGTCCATCAGGCGCTGCAGCTGCGAGGCGTCGTCGTAGTGAAAATTGCTCAAAAAAGCCCAGGCATCCGGGTAGTCTTTTTTCAGCCCGATACGGCCCACCTTAAAAATGCTTTCTTCGTTGCCAAGGCTGCCAAGCGGGTCATCCAGATAATGCATCGGCCAGCGACTGAACATCCAGTGGGGCGACCAGGCAGTTACCACTATCCACTCCTGTTTTCGGATCGCCTCGGCCAGGCTGGAGGTCATGCTGGCGCTGCTGCCCGCCGCAAGCTGCAGATGGCTGATCTCATATTTTTTCAGCGCCTTGGTCGTGAGGCGCATCAACCCGGCATCGCGGTCGATGCCCACGATACGCCCCGCGAACTTGTCGGCGTTGACATCCAGCTCGTCAATGGAGCGTATCGGTACATAGTCTGGCACAGCCAGCCCCAGACGCGCACCGCCCACAAGTTTGCCCAGGATTTCCACCTGATTTTTGACCTTGGCGTACATGTCGGCGTGGGTATCGGGCAGCCAGGCCGTGACCATGGCGTCGGCCTCTCCGCCCGCGATACGGTTCCACAAGGTCGGATGGTTTACCGGCACCAGTTCCACGCGGTAGCCGAGCTTGTCTTCAAGCACGGCCTTGGCCAGATTGCTTGAGGCAATGGCGCAGTCCCAGTCCACATAGACAATTTTCAGCGTTTTGCGGCCATTGCCCGTCGCAGACGCCAGCGCCGGGCAACTTCCAAACATTAAAAGCACCAAAAGGACAATAAGAAAACTGCGCGCCATTGCTTCCTCCATATTTCCTTTGCCTGCCCAAAGGCCGTATTTGAAAGAGGCAACTCCATTTGCTTGGCATGATAGCAAGTTCATGGACAGCTTCAAAGCTATTTCATGCACGCGTCGACTGACTGGCGGAGCGTACACGCAACCGACTTGCTCATGGTTTTATCAATGCCGCGATATGAATGAAAAATCAGCAGCGAGCCAGCGGCAGTTCGTCCCAGCAGGTGGTCATGCGAGGGGAGCGGTGCTCCTGCCGCATATGCCAGGGGGCGTCGCCCATGCCCTGTGCGCCAAAAATAATCGTATCTCGCCCAAACCTGCCGTTTATGGCATCCAGCGAGCGCATGAGGCGCTTGCGGCGGCCATCGCCGTCGGCATCCTCGCCAGCCGCCAGCGCCAGCAGGCTGCCCTGCATGGAGTCGGCCCGTTCAAGCCCGTAGAGCATGACCCCGGCCTTGGCGTAGGCATAGCCGCTCAGAAAGATGCGATCAAGGCCCTCAAGGGCCGCTTGGATAAACTGCTGACTGTCGGCTGTGGGCACTGGCAATGGGCACTGGGCAGTCTGGTCGTACAACCGCTCGTGAGCCGCCGCCTGACCAGGACGCGCCGTGCGGATATGCACGGCAAGCCCGCTTGCCACCAGCCCCGCGCGCCGCAGCCGCGCTGCCGCCCGCACCGCAAAGGTGGACAAGGCCTGAGCCAGCATGGCCTTGTCGTGTATGCGGTGTGCAAACGACCGGGTGGACATGAGGGTTTTACGGACAACGGGCGCGGTTTCGTTGCCAAGGCAGGGGATGCCGCGCAGCTCCAGCGCTGTACGCCAGCCGGTAACCGTAAGCAGGCGGCGCAGCATGACGTCGTCGGCGTTTTTCATGTGCAGGGCCGTGCGTATGCCTTCGGCCCACAGCCGCCGGGCCTGTCGCCGCCCTACGCCCCAGATGTCCTCCACCGGTGTGCGGGCCAGCACCCGGTCTATGGCTTCCTCGTGCCGTGCAAGCGAAAAAACGCCCTCGTAGGCAGCGTGTTTCTTGGCCACATGCGTGGCAATTTTGGCCAGCGTACGTGTCGAGCCCACCCCGACGGACACGGCAATGCCCGTCCAGCGCTGGATGCGTTGGCGCACATCCCTGCAAAATTCCGGCAGGTTGGCCAGCTGGGGCGCATCGAGCCTCATAAAGGCCTCGTCTATGGAATACGGCTCAACCTGCTGGCAACACTGCTCAAGGATGCCCACCACCCGGGCGGAAATATCGCCATACAGCGTATAATTGGAAGAAAAAACAGCGGCATTCAGATCTTGCAGCCAAGACCGAAGCTTGAACTCGGGCGCCCCCATGGGAACGCCCAGCTCCTTGGCCTCCGCCGAACGGGACACAATGCACCCGTCATTGTTTGAAAGCACCACCACGGGCCGCGCAGCAAGATCTGGTCGAAACAGTTTTTCGCACGAGGCGTAAAAATTGTTGCAATCCACAAGGGCCCACAGTGATGCGGGCGATTCACAGCTTGTGGACGACATAGGTAACAACCCCCCAGATATGCACAAATTCGCTTTCTGTAATATCTATGGGCTCAAACCGGGCATTTTCCGGAGCCAGCAAAATGCGGCCCTCGCGGTGCAGCAGCCGCTTGACCGTCAGCTCGCCCTCCAGCGCGGCAATGACCACCTTGCGGTGGATCGGGTCAATGGACCGATCCACCACCAGCAGGTCGCCGTCGTGTATGCCGGCGCCCAGCATGGACTCGCCGTGCGCCCGCAAAAAAAACGTGGCCGCCTCGTTGCGCACCAGATGGCGGTGCAGGTCAAGCCTGCAATCCATGTAATCCTCGGCGGGCGAAGGAAAACCGGCCTCGACGGGGGCAAGGTACAGGGGCGATCCCGCACGGCTATCGCAGACTGCCGCCGCTGGAGCCACCAACTCGAGTGAAGACGAAATGAAAGCCATACCGCCTCCTTGGAACGGGTTGCGCCGCGCATGGCGCGACGGGCTGGCTGATGGGCGCAACCGCAGCGGCGCCGACAATAAGCTTTTAGCTTATTTTACCCTTGCAAGCAACGCCTATGATTGATACATTGAAGGAAAAGCTGAAACTACCCCGCCGAAAACGTGCGCGGAGACACCATTTTGCGTGCGATGCGAGGAGCGTTATGCCGGAAAAAACTGATTTTAAAGAAACATTGCATAGACTTATGCAGGCCCTGAGCGTTGTGAGCGATGCGGAACTGGCCAGAGCATTGGGCATAACCCCCCAGTCGGTCAGTGGAGCGCGTAAACGCGGCGACGTTCCACCAGCGTGGATACAGGGCTGCGCCGCGCAAACAGGCGTCAACGCTCACTGGCTTTTTTTCGGCTGCGGGCCCATGCGCCTTCCCGAGGCGGCTGACGGCGAGCTGCCAAGCATTCAGGCCGATTGCGAGGCAGACCTCATCAGCATACCTCTTGCCGAGGCCAGACTTTCCGCTGGCACCGGCAGCCTTGAAGTAAATAGTCACAGCCAGGGCAGTTATGCCTTCCGGGGCGATTTCTTGCGGCGCAAGGGCAACCCCAGGCGTATGGTGCTTATGCGGGTTTCCGGCGACAGCATGGTTCCTGAAATTTTTGACAACGACCTGGTGTTGCTTGACCGAGGGCAAACAGAAATCAGCCCAGGGCGTCTTTATGCAGTTGGGTTTGAAGATGCCATCTACATAAAGCGCATAGACAAACTCCCTGGCAAAATTATACTGCACAGCGTCAACCCGGCGTACCCCCCAGTGAGCCTTGACCTGCGCGGAGACTGCGCGGATCAGTTCCGGGTCATTGGGCGCGTGCTCTGGTCTGGAAGGGAATACAGGTAAGAAGGCTTGCGCAAGGCTCAGCCCACGCGTACACTTTCTAAATATCCGACTTAATTGCCAAGGAGTCAGGGATGTCGCTTGCTCGTCAATCCTTCGCAACTTTTTTGACCAATCTGGCCGCAACTGTATTTTTTGGCGCTGCGCTACTTTTTGCAAACCAGACACTGGCCGCCGAGGCTGCATCGCAGGCGGTAATTGCGCAACCCGGTGCGGAAGCGGCCGCCAACAACGCCGAGCCGCAGGACCCGGCCCCGCCGTCAGACAGCCTGTTCAGCCAGACCTATCAAGCCTGCATGGATGAAGCCGCAGGCACAACCACCGCCATGCAGGACTGCATGGCCGCAGAGCAGGAACGCCTTGAAACGCGCATGGCGGCCCAGCGCAACCGCGTGGCTCCCACGCTGAACCCTGAACGCGCCAAAGCGTTTACTGAAGCCCTTGGCGCATGGGATACGCTACGCAAAAGCGGCTCGCTCGCCATGTATGACCCGGACGGAGGTACGCTTTCTCCGCTTATGGCGTCACTATGGTATCTTGAGCAGACCGCGCGCATGGCGCGCTGGGTTGACGGCATGCTTGAAAATGCCGAACCCTAACTGAAATATTTGTACTTGCCTGGCTTGCGAGGCATGTCTTCCAACAGCAGTATGCCGCCAGGTTTACTGCTGTTTTTTAATGCAGACAGGTATGGAGCAACGAAAATGCACGAGCAGCGGCCTAACGGAAGCCCGCGCCAGGTCGCACGGCATCAAAGAATCAAACACGATCTTGCGCGACATTATATGCCCCCCTCTAAGAGCGTGACTTGGGGCGTGATGAGCTATGTGGCTAAAGCTGACCTGCATCCGGGCACATGACCTGCTGCGCCTGAGGCACCAAGGTAGAGGCAAAATGCTCCGCTCCACTTTCTGTTCGCAATTCAGCGGCAGCTGTGCGGGCTTGGGGGAATATTGCGGCAGCAGCGGTAGATGACCAAACTCAGACAAACCAGATTGCCGCCCAAGGAGCCCTGCAGCGCGACAAGGGCCAGACAGACCTGCATGTTTGACGTTTCTTATACATCCCGGGGTAGCCCATATTTGAAACAGTACGGCAACGGGAAGGCAAATACCCAGTGCTGCACTGTCGAGGCAAAGAGTCGGCATAATGCATTGAAGANACGTCNGGGCACTCGCCTGCGCTAAGACGCAGTTGCAACTGCAGGCTCTTGCAAAAGCACCGTCAAAAAAAGGAATGCTGTTTGGGATTAAAATTGGACAGTTGCTTCTACAAGGCAGACAAAACGACAAAGGGGCGCTCATGCGCCCCTTTGTCCATATAATGCAACCTCAAAAGCAATTACGCTTCAGCGGTTTCTTCAGCCTTAGGCTTGCGGGTACGCTTGGGCTTTGCAGGGGCTTCTTCAGCGGCCTTGGCTTCCGCAGCGGGAGCCGCTTCAAGAGCGCGAGAAAGCTCAATAATGGCCATGGGGGCGTTGTCGCCCTTACGGGGCATGGCCAGCTTAAGAATACGGGTGTAGCCGCCGGGCACGCCGGCGAAAACGGGACCGATCTCGTCAAAAAGGCGCTTAACCAAAGCGTGATCGTTCAACACACGGTAAGCCTGACGGCGGGCGTGCAGGTCGTTGCGCTTGGCAAGGGTGATCAGGGGTTCCACCACCCGGCGCAGCTCCTTGGCCTTGATTTCCGTGGTGCGGATTTTGCCGTGGATCAGCAGGGCCTTAGCGAGATTGTGCAACAGGGCCTTACGGTGCGCAGGCGTACGCGAGAGTTTCCTGCCGGAATTGCTATGCCTCATTTTGCTGCTTCCTTTTCCATTCCTGATATTTCTTGTCGAAGGAATCGACCTTCATGCCGAAGTCAAGGCCCATGTCCACGAGAACACCCTTGATTTCATCCAACGACTTGCGACCAAAATTTTTGGTCTTGAGCATTTCCGCTTCAGAACGCTGCACCAGCTCGCCAACCAGAGCGATGTTAGCGCCCCTCAGGCAGTTGGTCGCACGCACCGACAATTCGAGATCGTCAATGCTCTTGTACAGATGCTCGTTAATTTCGCCGCTCTCGCCGCTACCGTGCCGCATATCGCCAGAAACGCGCTCATCAAAATTGATGAAGACAGAAATCTGGTCTTTGATGATCTTGGCACTGTAGGCAATGGCGTCCTCTGGGGTGAGGGAGCCGTCGGTCCACACTTCCAGCAACAGACGGTCGTAGTTGGTCATTTGACCGACGCGAGCCTGCTCCACGGTGTAGGCAACCTTGCGCACAGGGGAGAAGCTGGAGTCCAGCCTGATGATGCCGATCTCGTCGGTCAATCCCTCGTGCATATCCGCAGGCACATAGCCCTTGCCCATACGAGCCTCAAACTCCATCTCAAGCACAACGTCCTCGGTAAGAGTGGCGAGGTGCTGCTCGGGGTTGAGAACTTCCACATGCTGGTTGCCCTGAATGTTCCCGGCGGTCACCGGGCCCTTCTGGTCAACACGCAGAGTAATGCGCTGCGGTTCGTCTGTATCCATGCGCAGGCGAACCTGCTTGATGTTCAGGATGACATCGGTGATGTCTTCAAGAACGCCATGAACCGTGGAGAATTCATGTTGCACACCGATGATTTTCACCGATACGAAGGCCGCACCCTGAAGTGACGACAAAAGAACCCGGCGCATGGCATTACCAACGGTGGTGCCGTAGCCCCTTTCCAGCGGTTCACAGATAAACTTGCCGTGAGTAACGCTGGCGGTCTCTTCTTCGCGCATGATCTGGTCGGGCTTTACAAGCTCGGACCAGTTGCGTGCATTTATAAGGCGTTCGCCCTGTTTTATAAGCATGCGAACCCCCGCTTATTTCGAGTAAAGTTCGACAATCAGCTGCTCGTTGACGGGGAACTGGATATCGTCACGCTGCGGCAGCGCCTTGACTGAGCCCTTGAATGCTGCGCCGTCGGCTTCAAGCCACGCAGGGCAGCCACGGCGGGCAATAACTTCCTGAGCTTCTGCAAGCACAGGAATCTTGCGATTCTTTTCAGGCACTTCAATGCAATCCCCCAGACGCACCTGCAAGGAAGGAATGTTCACCTTGCGGCCATTGAGGGTAAAAATGCCATGACGCACGAGCTGACGAGCCTGGTTGCGCGAATTGGCAAAACCAAGGCGGTACACCACGTTGTCGAGGCGGCGTTCAAGAATAACGAGCAGGTTGGTACCAGTAACGCCCTTCTGCATTTCGGCCTTCTCGAAGTAGCCATGGAACTGGCGTTCGAGAATGCCGTAAGCGCGGCGGGTCTTCTGCTTCTCGCGCAACTGAACAGCATATTCGCTGACCTTCTTGCGCGCACGGCCATGCTGGCCGGGAGCGTAGGGACGACGGTCATATGCGCACTTGTCGGTGAAGCAGCGGTCGCCCTTCAGAAAAAGCTTGCAGCCTTCGCGACGGCACATGCGGCACTTGGCTTCAGTATATTTGGCCATCTATCTTTACCTCTTACGGTTTTGGCGCGGTTTACGCAAGGCGCAAACTAGACGCGGCGGCGCTTGGGCGGCCGGCAGCCATTGTGCGGAATGGGCGTAACGTCGCGAATGAACGCCACCTTGAAGCCGATTGCCGAAATGGCGCGCATGGCGGCTTCACGACCGGAACCGGGGCCCTTAACATAGATGCCCACGGTACGCATGCCGTTATCCTGAGCCTTGCGAGCGGCCGTTTCAGCGGCAACCTGCGCAGCAAAGGGGGTGGACTTACGCGAACCCTTAAAGCCGCTCTGGCCCGAGGAGGCCCAAGAAACAGCATTGCCGCGCGTATCCGTAAAGGTGATGATGGTATTGTTGAACGAAGCCTGAATGTGGGCAATGCCCACCGGCACGTTCTTCTTTTCCTTTTTCTTGACCACTTTCTTGGGTCTGGCCATAATTAACCTCTAAATGGAGCTTGTCAGATTTGTTTTCCGCATTGCGGAAAAATCCGTTCGTCCTCACGGCAGCACTATTGCTGCATTCGCTTTACAAACTGCGACAAGCGCAGCCGCGCCGCTACTTCTTCTTGCCTACGGCGCCGCGGCGGGGTCCCTTACGGGTGCGGGCATTGGTGTGCGTGCGCTGACCATGCACGGGCAAGCCGCGACGGTGACGCAGACCACGGAAACAACCAATATCCATAAGGCGCTTAATGTTGCTGGAAATTTCGCGACGCAGGTCGCCTTCCACCTTGTAGTTTTGTTCGAGTTCCTTACGGATCTCGTTAACTTCGTCAGCGGAGAGGTCGTCGATGTTACGCTCCCAGTTGACGCCGGTGGTATCCAGAATTTTCATGGCCGTAGTGCGGCCAATGCCATAAATGTAGGTGAGCGCAATGTCCACCCGTTTGCCGCGAGGCAAATCAACACCTGCTATTCTCGCCACAATTAGTCTCCTGCCCTAGCCCTGGCGCTGCTTGTGCCGGGGGTTTTCGCAGATAACTCGAAGCACTCCCTTGCGCCGGATAACCTTACACTTGGGGCATATTTTCTTGACGGAAGGTCTTACTTTCATACCTCATCTCCAATAAGAAACCATTGCATTGACCAAATAAAGATCCGGCTTGCGGCTTCGCCACGATAGAACAACAGGCCGCAGTCCTCGAAATTGAGGACGGGAACGGAAATCTTTATCCAGCTTTACCTCTGATGTCAACCTTCAATTGTGTGCCGGTTCAAACCACGATCCGAAATGCTGAGAATCTGCGGCCCGTGGGGGGTTATGGCGACGCTGTGCTCAAAATGGGCGGCCCACAAACCGTCGCGAGTAACGGCGGTCCACTGGTCGTCCAGAATATCCACTTCGTACGTTCCCACTGTGACCATGGGTTCAATAGCGATGACCATGCCATTTTGCAGGGTCAGACCGCGCATGCCGGGCCGGAAGTTGGGCACCTCAGGCTTTTCATGCATCTTTGCACCCACGCCATGGCCCACAAACCGGCGCACTACGTTAAAACCAGCTGCCTCAACATAATCCTGCACTGCTGCGCCGATGTCATAAACATCATTGCCAGCCCTGGCCTGTTCTATGCCAACGTACAGGCTCTCTTCCGTTACCTGCATGAGCTTGTGGATNTCGTCGCTCACCTTGCCAACAGGGAAGGTGCGTGCGGCGTCGCCNACAAAGCCTTCAAACACAACGCCCATGTCGGCACTGACGATATCGCCTTCCTTAAGCAGCCGCGAGGAAGGAAAACCGTGCACCACCTGCTCGTTGACCGAGCAGCACAGGGCGAAGGGGTAACCGCAGTAACCCAGAAAAGCCGGAGTTACCTTGTAGTCGGCGCACATGTCGCGCGCCAGCTCTTCAAGCCGCATGGTAGGCAAACCAGGCGCCACCATGTCGCCCACGGCATCCAGTATGTTGGCAACCATGCGGTTTGCTTCCCGCAGGCAGGCCACTTCCCTTTCATTCTTGATGAATGCGCCGTGATATTTTTTCATTATTCCATCACCATCCGCGCTTGTGAAAACCGCAGGACAAGCCTTGCAGCATGCCCGCAGCCTTCTAGAGCCTGCCGCTCTTGCGCGCCTTGGCCATAAGGCCCTGATACTGGCTGGAGATCATGTGAGATTCCACCTGATTCATGAAGTCCATGGCAACGCCCACAAGGATCAGCAAGCTCGTGCCACCAAAATAGAAAGGCACGTTAAAGTTGCTGATGAGCAGCATGGGCAGCAGGCAGACCAGTGAAATATAGGTAGCCCCCGAAAGGGTCAGCCGCGAAAGCACCACATCAACATATTCCTGGGTTTTTTCACCGGGACGAATGCCGGGGATAAACCCGCCGTTCTTCTTCAGATTTTCAGCCATATCCTTGGGATCAAAAATGATGGCTGTGTAAAAATAGCAGAAGAAGAACATCAAGGCCACATACAGCACGTTGTACGCAACGCCGTGCGGCGAAAAGAACTCAGCGGCCTGCTTCACGTAGTGGTTGGTCGAAAACTGACCAATGGTGGCGGGAAACAGCAGCAGCGAAGATGCAAAGATAGGCGGTATAACGCCCGCAGTGTTCAGACGCAAGGGCAGGTGAGAATTCTGCCCGCCGTACATCTTGCGTCCAACCTGACGCTTGGCATAGCTGATGGGAATCCTTCTCTGCGCGCGTTCCACAAACACGATGGCCACAGTAACCGCTGCCATCAGGGCCACGATGACTATCGCCATGAAGATGCTCATGTCGCCAGCCTGGATAAGAGCCACAGACTGGATGATGCCGCGGGGAATGCCCACAACGATGCCGCAAAAGATGATCAGCGAGATGCCGTTGCCGATACCGCGCTCTGTAATCTGTTCGCCAAGCCACATAACCAGCACGGAGCCAGCCGTAAAGGTAGCCATGGTAACAAGGCGGAAATGCCAGCCGGGTGCAAGAACAACCGGCGCGCCACCAGGGCTGGTCATGTTTTCAAGCCCTACCGCTATGCCAAGACCCTGCACCAGGGTGATAAGCACGGTGAGGTAACGGGTGTACTGCGTGATCTTGCGACGCCCCGCCTGCCCTTCTTCCTTAGCCATGCGCTTGATGTCGGGGCTGACCACCTGCAAAAGCTGGATGATAATGCTTGCCGAAATGTAAGGCATGACGCCCAGAGCGAACACCGAGACGTTGGACAGGCCGCCGCCGGAAAACATATCAAACAGGCTGAAAAGCGTGCCGGACATGCTTTGAAAAAACGACGCCAGCGCAGAAGCGTCAACACCCGGAATGGGTACATGAACACCTATGCGGTAGCAGCACAAAATCAGGAGGGTCCAGCCGATGCGTTTGGACAACGAAGCCTGACCCGCCATATTGTTTGCCGATCCTACTGCCATGAAACACTCGTTGCGTTTGTGCGCCTGCGGCGCAGTATGTGCGCAACGTCATTACCCGCCGTAAGGCGGGCAATGACGCCAGAAAAGCCGTGAGGCCGCGCTTGCGCGCGGCCACCAGATTTATTCAGCGGTAGCTACCGCTTCCAGCTCGGTCACATTGCCGCCAGCATTGCGGATTTTTTCCGCAGCAGCCTGGCTGAACTTGTGAGCTTCCACCGACAGGGAGCTTGAGACATCACCGCGCGAAAGCACTTTCACGGGTGCGCCCATGCGGACCAGGCCGCGGGCGTAGATGTCGTCAAGGGTGATGGTGGTCTTGCCCGGAAAGGCCGACACGAGCGCGTCAAGATTGATCACGTCGTAGGTAACCTTGAAGGGGGCGTTTTTAAAACCGTGCTTGGGCAAACGGCGCTGCAGGGGCATCTGGCCGCCTTCGAAGCCAGGGCGGACACCGCCGCCGGCACGAGCGTTCTGCCCTTTGTGGCCCTTGCCCGCAGTGCAGCCCAGACCGGAGCCAGAGCCACGGCCCACGCGACGGCGGGTCTTACGCTCTTCCGGAAAAGGAAACAGATTGTGCAGTTGCATGGTATATCCTTTGGCCGTTACTCAACAACGGCGACCATATGCGGAACTTTGGCGATAATGCCCCGGATGGCCGGGGTATCCTTGAACGTCTTGACCATCTCGCGGCGCTTGAGGCCAAGGGAGTCCAGCAGCCTGCGCTGCGCTGGCGTGGTGCCGATGCGCGAACGCACGAGTTTTACCTTGATTTCTGCCATGGTTACTTCCTCGGAGCTTCCAGCTTCTTACCGCGCAGGGCCGAAACATCTTCGGCGCTGCGCAGGGAAACGAGGCCCTGCATGGTGGCACGAAGCACGTTGTGCGGGTTGTTGGTTCCGATGGCCTTGGCAAGGACGTCGCGGATGCCTACGGCTTCCATGACGGCGCGCACAGCACCACCGGCGATGATGCCGGTACCTTCGGAGGCGGGCTTGAGCATGACGCGACCGGCGCCGAAACGACCGAGCACTTCATAAGGAAGCGTGCCTTCGAGCAGGGACACCTGAACGCGGTTCTTGCGAGCGCGCTCGGTAGCCTTGCGAAGAGCTTCGGGCACTTCCTGGGCCTTGCCCAGACCGAAGCCCACGCCGCCCTTGCCGTCGCCCACAACCACGAGGGCGCTGAAGCTGAAACGGCGACCGCCCTTGACGACCTTGGCCACGCGGTTGAGGGAAACGATCTTTTCGATTTCGCCCAACTCGTTCTGCTGAGTTTCAGTATTTTCCTGACGCATATTAGAACTCCAAGCCGCCTTCGCGGGCGCCGTCGGCTACGGCCTTGACGCGACCGTGATAAAGATACCCGTTGCGATCGAATACCACTTGATTGATATTCTTCTCCTTGGCCATCCGGGCAATTTCCTTGCCCACCATCTCGGCGCCGCTCTTATTGCAGTGCAGGCCGGCTTCGGTCTTGGAAAGCGACAGGGTGGAGGCGGCAGCCAGGGTTACGCCATCCAGATCGTTGACGATCTGGGCGTAGATGTGCAGGTTGGACCTGAACACAACCAGACGCGGGCGCTCGAAGGTGCCGTTGACTTTCTTGCGGATACGGATCTTGCGGCGCTGCCGGGATTCGTTCTTGCTGTATTTCATGACGCGCCCCCTACTTCTTGCCGCCGGACTTACCAACCTTGCGGCGGACAGTCTCGGTAACGTACTTGATGCCCTTGCCCTTGTAGGGTTCAGGCTTACGGATGCGGCGAATCTTGGCGGCCATTTCGCCCACAAGTTCCTTGTCGATGCCGGTGATGGTCAGAACCTGACCTTCAACAGCAGCCTTGATGCCGTCGGGCAGTTCAACGAGCACGGGGTGGGAATAGCCCACGGAAAGCTCGATAATGTTGCCCTTGACCGCCACACGGTAACCAACGCCGATAACTTCAAGGCCCTTAGAAAAGCCCTTGGTGACGCCTTCAATGCAATTGGCAAGAAGGGTGCGGCGCAATCCGTGCTGCGAACGGGTCTGGCGGTTATCTTCAATACGGCTGAGGGTTACATGACCGTCAGCCTGTTCGTATTTGAGCAGGGAGCAGACAGGGGTGCTCAGCGAGCCCTTGGGCCCTTTAACTTCCACAACATCCGTTCCGATCTTGACTTCAACGCCATTGGGAACGGCAACGGGCAGTCTACCTATTCTCGACATGGTGCACCGCCTACCAGATTTCGCACAGAAGTTCGCCGCCCACCTTCTTCTCATGGGCGGTCATGCCGTCCAGCACGCCGCTGGACGTGGACAAAATGCAGATGCCGAGGCCGTTCTGCACCCTGGGAATGTGATGCGCGCCAACATAAACCCGGCGTCCGGGCGTGCTTACACGCTTCAACCCGCTGATGACGGGCTTTCCCTTCTGGTACTTAAGAGTAATGACAATGTTTGTTTCGGCCACGGCCACGTCTTCGACGTAACCTTCCTGCTTGAGGATGGCGGCTAAAGATTCCTTCATCTTCGAGCGCGGCACATTCACTTCCTTGTGCAGGGCCAAATGCGCGTTGCGGATACGGGTGAGCATATCCGCAATGGGATCTGTCAACATCGAATGCTCCTGAGAGTTTTGGGGCGGGGTTAACGGCCCTATGCCGTCACTTCCCGCAGGTGCGCAGGGCGCACCACCCAGACGTTTGCACGCCTGGAAATCTTACCAACTCGACTTGCGCACGCCGGGCAGTTCACCACGAAGGGCCATGTTGCGGAAGCAGATACGGCAGATGCCGAACTGGCGCAGGAAAGCCCTGGGGCGACCACAAAGCGGGCAGCGATTGTAGGCGCGGGCGCTGAACTTGGGCTTGCGCTTGGCCTTTACTTCCAGAGAAGTACGGGACATGGCTTAACTCCTACTTGCGGAACGGCATGCCAAGCTGGTCGAGAAGGAACTTGCCTTCTTTGTCCGTGGCCGCCGTGGTGACGATGGTGATATTCATGCCCTTGGGATTTTCCACACGGTCAGCTTCCAGCTCGGGAAAGATGGTGTGCTCTTTGATGCCCAGGGTGAAATTGCCGCGCCCATCAAAACCGCGATCAGGAATGCCGCGGAAGTCACGCACTCGGGGCAAGGCAAAGTTCATGAGCTTATCCAAAAAGTCCCACATGCGATCCTTGCGCAGGGTGACGCGCACACCAATGGGCATGCCTTCGCGCAACTTAAATGCGGCAATGGACTTCTTAGCCCGGGTAACAACAGCTTTCTGGCCAGCAATGGCGGTAAGCTCCGCCATGGCTTCTTCCATCAGCTTGTTGTTCGAGCTGGCGGCGCCAAGGCCGATGTTCAGAGAGATCTTTTCGATGCCGGGCAGTTGCATGGAGGAGGAGTAGTTAAACTCCTTCTGCAGTACCGGAACCACTTTCTCTCCATATATCTTTTCAAGGCGTGTCATTGTATCACCTTATTCCATGACTTCGTTGCACTTTTTGCAGAAGCGCACTTTCTTTTCCTTGCCCTCGGACTCGATGGTCTTGTAACCGACTCGAGTGGCCTTGCCGCAGGCAGAGCAGACAACCATGAGATTGGAAACGTGGATCGGCATTTCCTTTTCCACGATACCGCCCGGCTGCTGGGCATAGGGGTTGGGACGCATGTGGCGCTTAACCATGTTGGTTTTTTCCACAAGCACGCGATCCTTCTTGCGCAGGATCTTGAGCACCTTGCCGATTTTGCCCGCGTCCTTGCCGGCGATTACCATCACCTTGTCGTCCTTGCGGATGCGATACATTTTCATGACGGTCTCCTACAGCACTTCCGGGGCCAGCGAAATAATTTTCATAAAGTTCTGGGCGCGCAGCTCACGGGCCACGGGGCCGAAGATACGCGTACCCACCGGCTCACCCTGGTTAGAGAGCAACACGGCGGCGTTGCCGTCGAACTTGATGTAGCTGCCGTCCATGCGACGCACTTCTTTAGCGGTGCGCACGATAACAGCCTTCATAACGTCGCCCTTCTTAACCTTGCTGTGGGGCATGGCTTCTTTAACGGAAACCACGATAATGTCGCCCACCGAGGCGTAGCGGCGGTGTGACCCGCCCAGCACCTTGATGCAGGCAACCTTTTTGGCGCCGGAATTATCGGCCACCTGAAGCGTCGATTCTACCTGGATCATGGTACTACCCTACACGGCTTTTTCAATGATGGAGACCAGGTGCCAGCGCTTGTTGCGCGAAAGCGGACGGAACTCCACAATTTTAACCTTGTCGCCCATACCGCATTCGTTCATAGGATCATGAGCCGTGAACTTCTTGCGGCGCCTCACATACTTCTTAAGCAGAGGATGCTTGACCAGGGTCTCGACGCGCACGACAATGGTCTTGTCGTTCTTGTCGCTCACCACAATGCCGGTCAGCGTTCTGCCCTTGCGATCTTCCAGAGCTTGCATGTTCAGGCCCTCTGTTCCTTTTCGTTCAATACGGTCTCGATGCGCGCCACCTGCTTACGCATGACTTTCAGTTCGGAAGTCTTTTCAAGCTGCGCAGCAGCGTGCTTGAANCGGGCGCTCATCAGTTCCTGGCGCTGCTCGGTAAGTACCGTGCGCAGTTCTTCAACGCTCATGGAGCGCAGATCCTGGGCAGCGGGCCGGGCGGCGGTTTCGGTCTTTTTCTTGGCGGCCATTTAGATGCCCTCCCTCATCACAATGATGGTCTTGACGGGCAGCTTGTGAGCGGCGCGGGTCAGCGCCTCACGCGCGAGCTCAAGGCTCACGCCCTTGATTTCATACAGCACGCGACCGGGTTTGACCGGAGCGCACCAACCCACCGGCGCGCCCTTACCGGAACCCTGACGGGTTTCCAGAGGCTTGGCCGTAACGGGGCGGTCGGGGAACACGCGGATCCACACTTTGCCGCCACGCTTGATGTGACGCATCATGGCGATACGAGCAGCTTCAATCTGCTGGCTCGAAAGCTGGCCATGCTGCACGGTCTTGAGACCGATATCGCCAAATGCAATGGTGGCGCCGCGGGTGGCCAGGCCACGCAGGCGGCCTTTCTGCCACTTGCGGAATTTAACTCTTTTGGGCGCAAGCATTACTGATCTACCTCTTTGTCAAGGATTTCACCCTTATAGATCCACACCTTGACACCGATGATGCCATAGGTGGTGTGCGCTTCGGCAAAGCCGTAGTCGATGTCGGCGCGCAGGGTCTGCAAGGGAACGCGGCCATCGCGGTACCATTCGGTACGGGCGATTTCTGCACCAGCCAGACGACCAGCGCAGGTTACCTTGATGCCTTCGCCGCCAAACTTGCGGGCCATGGACACGGTGCGCTTCATGGCGCGCCGGAAGGCCACGCGGCGCTCAAGCTGCTGGGCGATGTTTTCGGCCACCAGCTGGGCGTCCACTTCGGGGCGACGGATTTCGTTCACTTCAAGAGAGAACTCGCGACCGAACTTCTGACGAAGGTCGTTGCGAAGCTTTTCAATTTCCACACCCTTGCGGCCGATAACAATACCGGGGCGAGCGGTGGAAAGGATAAGCCGTACCTTGCCGCCTGCACGTTCGATTTCGATTTTGGAAACCCCGGCGTGAAACAGGAGCTTCTTCACGAACGTGCGGATCTTGCTGTCTTCATAGACAAAGGCAGGGTATTCCTTCTTGCTGAACCAGCGGGACTGCCAATTCTTGTTGTACCCAAGCCGGAACCCGAACGGATGTACTTTCTGACCCATAGCCTATTCCTGCCCTTCTGCGAGTATAACGGTGATGTGGCTGGTGCGCTTGTGAATCTTGGTCGCCCGGCCCTGAGCCCGGGGCATGAAGCGCTTCCAGGTGGGGCCTTCGTTGACCACGATTTCTTTCACCACCATGGCATCCACATCAACGCCGCCCAGCTGCGAGGCATTGGCCAACGCGCTTTTGAGCACGCCGAAAAGCACGCCAGCGGGCTTGTTGGGCGTAAAGCGCAGAAGGTTCATAGCCTCCTCCACTCCCATGCCCTGCACGTTCTTGGCCACAAGACGGGTCTTGCGCGGCGAAACGCGCTGGAATTTTGCAATAGCTTTAGATTCCATATCCCTACCCTACTTCTTGCCGGCCTTGGCCTTTTTATCGGCGGCATGCCCATGGAAGGTACGAGTGGGCGAAAATTCGCCCAGCTTGTGGCCGACCATGTTTTCGGTGACGAACACCGGCACGAACTTCTTGCCATTATGCACCGCAAAGGTCAGTCCCACCATTTCGGGCAGGATGGTCGAGCGGCGCGACCAGGTCTTGAGCACGCGGCGGTCACTGTTGGCCACCGCGCTGTCGACCTTCTTCATTACATGGGCGTCAACAAACGGCCCTTTTTTCAACGATCTCGGCATGAGCTACTCCTACTTCTGGCCGCGGCGTTTGATGATCAGCCGGGAAGAGGCCTTCTTCTTGTCGCGGGTCTTGTAACCCTTGGCAGGCATACCCCAAGGCGACACAGGATGACGGCCACCAGAGCTTCTGCCTTCGCCGCCGCCCAGGGGGTGGTCGATGGGGTTCATGGCAACGCCGCGAACCTTGGGACGACGACCCAGCCAACGATTGCGGCCAGCTTTGCCCAGAGAGATGGTTTCGTGGTGCACATTGCCCACCTGACCCACAGTAGCCACGCAGGTGGCAAGCACCTTGCGCACTTCGCCCGAGGGCAGACGCAGCAGGGCGTAGTTGCCCTCTTTGGCGACCAGCTGGGCGTAGGTACCGGCGGCACGGCACATCTGCCCGCCCTTGCCGGGGTACAGCTCGATATTATGCACAACAGTACCCACGGGGATGCGGGCCATCTGCAGAGCGTTACCGGGCTTGATGTCGGCCACGACGCCATTGCGCTCGTTGATGCCGGACATGATCTTGTCACCCTGCTTCAGACCAACCGGAGCGAGGATGTAGCGCTTTTCGCCGTCCGAATAGTGCAGAAGCGCAATACGGGCGGTACGGTTGGGATCGTATTCAATGTGCGCAACAGTGGCTTCAACGCCAGTCTTGTCGCGCTTGAAGTCGATGATGCGGTACAGACGCTTTACACCACCGCCACGACGACGGCTGGTAACACGACCCAGATTGTTGCGGCCGGCCTTTTTGGTAAGGCCTTCGGTGAGCGACTTCTCAGGGCGCGTCCGGGTGATTTCCTCAAAGTCGGAAACCGTCTGGAAGCGACGCCCCGCGGAGGTCGGTTTCAGCTTGCGGACAGCCATGATTACACTCCCTCGAAGAACTCAATTTTATCGCCCTGGCGCAGCGTAACATACGCTTTCTTCCAGCCGGGCTTACGGCCTACAACGCGACCCTGGCGCTCCCTGTTCATGGGGGCGCGGCGCACAACGTTGACCGCTTCCACTTTAACGTCAAAAGCCTTTTCCACGGCCTGCTTGATCTCAAGCTTATTGGCCAGTGTGTGGACCATAAAGGCCACCTGCTGGGCTTCGTCCTTGATCAAGGTCGTCTTTTCGGTCAGCAGGGGCTTGAGCAGAACAGAAGTGATTTCCATCTTACGCCCCCTTCTTAGCGAAACGCGCCTGAACAGGCTCGACAGCGCCTTCAAGCAGCACAAGCTGCTTGTGCTTGAGGATTTCAAGCACGCTAAGGCGATCGACAGTGGTCAGGGTGAGACCCGGAATATTGCGGGCCGAACGGGTCAGCGCGCTGTCTTCGGCGGGCGCCACGATGAGAGCCTTGGAAAGGCCCAACGTGTCGGCAACCTTGGCAAAATGCTTGGTTTTGGCTTCGGGCAGTTCAATACCCTTAACCACCATCAGGGTTTCGCCAGCCAGGCGGCTCGAAAGGGCCATCTTCATGGCCAGGGCGCGCACCTTGCTGTTAACCTTGAAGCTGTAATCACGCGGGCTGGGTCCGAAGATGATGGCACCACCGCGCCAAATGGGCGAACGGTTGGAGCCGGAACGGGCACGGCCCGTACCCTTCTGCTTCCAGGGCTTGACGCCGCCGCCGGAAACCAGCGCGCGGGTCTTAACCATGTGCGTTCCTGCGCGCTTAGCCGCCATCTGGGCACGCGCCACGAGGTTGAGGATTTCGGGCCTCACCTCGATTTCGAACACGTCGGAAGCAAGCGTAACTTCACCGCTTTCCTGCTTGTTCTGGTCATATACTTTAACGGTAGCCATTGCTGCTTCCTCTACTGCTTGCGGATCAGCACCAGCCCGTTCTTGGGGCCGGGCACGGAACCTTTGACCAGAATGACGTTGTCCTCAGGACGCACGTCAACGATGGTCAGGCCCAATTCCGTAACGGTTTCATTGCCCCAATGGCCCGCCATTTTCCGACCCTTAAATACGTGGCCAGGAAAGGTGTTGTTACCAATGGAACCATTGTTGCGGTGCACCTTTTCGCAGCCGTGGGTGTCTTTGGAACCTGCGAAGTTCCAGCGACGCATGCGGCCCTGATAGCCCTTACCCATGCTGGTGCCGGTAACCTTGACCTTTTCGCCAGCGGCGAAAATTTCAACGGTCAATTCCTGACCCAGCTCCTGCTCCGGCGCGCCCGAAAGGCGGATTTCGCGCAGGTGACGGAAAAGTCCCTTGCCTGCCTTGGCAAAATGCCCCTGCAAAGCCTTGGGGGTGTGCTTTTCCTTAGCGGGGGTCATCGCGATCTGCACGGCGTTGTAGCCGTCAGTATCTGCGGTTTTGACCTGGGTGACGGGGCACGGACCGGCCTCAATCACCGTGACAGGCACGGCAGCGCCAGCGCCGTCAAATATGCGGGTCATACCGAGTTTGCGACCCAAAATTCCCATTTTCTCAGCCATGACTGCCTCTCGCTAGAGCTTGATTTCTACGTCCACACCGGCGGGCAACGAAAGCTTGCCCAGCGCGTCGACGGTCTGCTGCGTGGGTTCCAGGATATCCATGAGCCGCTTGTGAATGCGCATTTCAAACTGCTCACGGGACTTTTTGTCCACATGCACGGAACGCTGCACGGTGTACTTGTGAATGTTGGTGGGCAGGGGAATTGGTCCCGCCACGCCGGCACCGGTATTGCGCGCCGTATCCACGATTTCCGCAACGGCTTTATCCAGAATGCGGTAATCGTAGGCTTTGAGCTTGATCCGAATGCGATCGCTGCTAACTGTCGTCATTGTGCCTACTCCGTTTGCAAAAACATCCCGCGCTGCCCTTTGGGCTACGAGCGCGGGCTCCTTCACAGCATACGCGGGCCATGAAGCATGGCCCGAAGGCCGACCTCACCCTGGCAAGGAACGGAAAAACGGAGCAACGTAAGGGGTTGCGCTAATGCGCGCATCACGCCTGAATTTTCAGGAAAGATTCGGAAGATTGGACGCCTGAACGCGCCTGCATCATCCGCGTGATGCTCCCCGGCGTCGCTCAGGCCAAGCCACTTATAGAAAAGCGGCTAGGCGGTCCCGCAGGGTCACCAAATGGGGGCTATCCCCCCCTACCTTACAGCCCCGGGTCACACGCTGCCGTTGGCTGCGGTGGGGTCCGTCTTTGGGCTGGAACGGCTCGACATTGTCCGGCATTCGGTAACGCCTGCACATGTCAAAACCTTAAACGGCCTGTAAATTTGTCCGTTTACGGTACATCAGGATGGGCTCAACCCACCCTTCCCTGCCGTCCAGGGAACGCCGACAAAAAAAGCTCTTTGTCGCGCGGAGATTCTTTCTATCCAAGTTACCCTTGAACGTCAAGACATTTTCGCATTATTTTTGTATGCTCAAGCTGCATCCCGCGCGCTACCCACCTATACCACTTGACGTGGAAACCTGGCAACCCTACAACTGCAGCGCACGCCAGTTTTGGCCGTAAAAACTTTTTTGACGCTACGATCCCTTTTTTGCGGCATAAGCGGTGTTTGCGGCTCACGTGCATTTTTTCAGGAGTAACGATGGCTACAGTAGACACTGCAAATAGGGCAAAGTTAAATTCATATCAAGACACTGTCATTACATACCTAGCCAAAGAAAACGGGCATATTCTTGTGGTCAGTGACGATCAGGCATTCTGCACCCAGCTGCGCCTGACCTTGGCCAAGGAGATGGGGCTTACCGCCCAGAGCATATTTACGGCCCTGGCCGACCCGCGCCTGATGCTGCGGGAGCTGCGCGATATCATGGCCCGGCATCCCGCCCCTCTTGTCTTTATAGAGCGCAGCATTGGCGGTCGTGACCTCAGCTTTTTGGTAAGCCAGATCAAGCAGGCCTTCAGCGCGCTCAAAATCATTGTACTCACGAGCGATGTGCAGCGCGACCGGCTCATGCTGCTGCACGAAGTCGGCGCTGACAACTTTATTGCAAAGCCGGTTTCGGCCAATACGCTTATTGAAAAAATGGCCTTTACCCTCAAGCCGCAAAGTAAGCTTGGGCAGGTCATCGATATGGCAAAAAAGCTGCTCGCCATGAAAAAATACGACATGGCCCTCACTGCCTGCCAAAAGGTGCTCGCCCTCAAACCGGGCAGCGCGGCGGCGTTTCTGGTTATGGGCGATGTTTTTCGCGCCACGCAGCAGTACGACAAGGCCCGCATGGCGTACGAATCGGCCGCCAAATCCGCAGATCTGTACCTGGCCCCCCTGCAGCGCCTTGCCGAAATGTTCGAAGAAATTGGCGATATCCCCCAGCAGGTGCGCTACCTCGAAAAACTCGACTCGCTTTCGCCGCTCAATGTAGACCGCAAGGTCAGCCTGGGCGAGGCCCATTTTGCCAATGGCGACATGGATAAAGCAGAGGCTTTTTTTGAAAGGGCAGTCGTGCAGATGAACCGCGAGGCAGCCGACGGGCTCAGCGCGCTTTCGAGCCGTATTGCAGGCATCTATGGAGAGCGTGCCCCCGAAATGGCCGAAAAGTTTCTGCGCAGCAGTCTTGAGGCCAAGGGCAAACGCCTCGGCAGGGGCGATCTGTCGCTCTTTAACCAGCTTGGCATCAGCCTGCGCAGGCAGGGCCGCTGGCAGGACGCCATTACCGAATACAAGCGCGCCAGCAAAATCGCCCCCGACGATCCCACGCTCTATTATAATGTAGGCATGGCCTTTGCCGAAGGCGCGGATTTTCTTCAGGCCAAGGCCAACCTGGTAAAAGCGCTGGATCTGGAGCCGGAAATGGTCAAGACCAACGCTTCCATCGCCTGCAACTTTGGGGCAATATTTTTGCAGTCGGGCGATCGTGACCGGGCCGCCCAGTTTTTTTCGCAGGCGCTGGAAATAAAGCCCGGCATGAAGCTGGCCCTGCAAGGCCTGCAACGGGCGCAGACAAAAAGCTAGGCAAGGGCAAGCGGCGTTTGCCCTTGCCTCATGTTACATTTATATGGCGAATAAATATTAATTTTGCCGCGTAACATTGCCAACCTTAATGTTATGTCTTATTTTTGAGAGATGCCGTGCATTGCCCTTTGGGGGCAATGCACCACGCAATCAGTATATCCCGCAGAGCAGCGTCACTGTTGGCGCGCTCAGCGTAAGCGACTGGCCCTCGTGTAAGGAGAGTTCATGTTCGGTTTTCTTTTCAAAAAATTCTTCGGCAGCACCAACGACCGTTACTTGCGTAAACTCCGCCCCATGGTGCAGCGCATCAACGAGTTTGAGCCGCAGATGCAGCAGCTGTCGGATACGGACTTTCCCGTCCGCATAGCGCAATACCGCCAGCAGGTACAGGATGGCGAAAAAACGCTGGACGCACTGCTGCCCGAAGTGTTCGCCCTCGTGCGCGAAGCCTCCCGACGCAAGCTGGGCATGCGTCACTACGATGTGCAGCTCGTTGGCGGCATTGTGCTGCACAAGGGCAAGATTGCCGAAATGAAAACCGGCGAAGGCAAAACCCTGGTGGCGACCCTGCCCGTGGTGCTCAACGCCCTGTCGGGCAAGGGCGTGCACGTGGTTACGGTCAACGACTACCTTGCCAAGCGCGACTCGGCCTGGATGGGCCAGCTGTATGAATTTTTGGGCCTGAGCACAGGCGTTATCGTGCACGGGCTGGACGACGACGAACGCAAGGTAGAGTACGGCAAGGACATAACCTACGGTACCAACAACGAGTTCGGCTTTGACTACCTGCGCGACAACATGAAATTTTACGCCAACCAACTGGTGCAGCGCGGGCACAACTTTGCCATTGTGGATGAAGTGGACTCCATCCTCATCGACGAAGCCAGAACCCCGCTGATCATTTCGGGCGCGTCGGACGAATCGGTGGGCATGTACCGCACTGTGGACGATATTGTGCGCCAGCTCACCCCCGAGCACTATACGGTAGACGAAAAAGCGCGCACAGCCATGCTTACCGACGAGGGCGTGGCCCGTTGCGAAGAACTGCTCACGCTGGACAACCTTTTTGACCCGGCCAACATCACCGCCCAGCACCACGTGATGCAGTCGCTAAAGGCGCACCTGGTTTTCAAGCGCGATGTGGACTACATCGTTCAGGACGACCAGGTCATCATCGTAGACGAGTTCACCGGCCGCCTCATGGCAGGCCGGCGCTACTCCGACGGCCTGCACCAGGCTCTGGAAGCCAAGGAACACGTCACCATCGCCGCCGAAAACCAGACGCTGGCTTCCATCACCTTCCAGAACTACTTCCGCCTTTACGAAAAGCTTTCGGGCATGACCGGCACGGCCGATACCGAAGCTGTCGAATTCCACCAGATATACAACCTTGAGGTTGTTTCCATCCCGCCCAACAAACCCATGATCCGCAAGGATCACCCCGATCTGATCTACCGCTCCCGGCAGGAAAAGTTCGACGCCATTGTTGAGGCCATTGCAGAGCTGCACAAAAACGAGCAGCCCGTGCTGGTGGGCACCATATCTATTGAAACGTCCGAAATGCTCTCGCACCGGCTGGCAAAGCTCGGCATTCCCCACAGCGTGCTCAACGCCAAACAGCACGAAAAAGAAGCTGAAATCGTCGCCCAGGCTGGCCAGCGAGGTCGCGTGACCATCGCCACCAACATGGCCGGGCGCGGCACGGACATCATGCTGGGCGAAGGCGTTGTAGATCTTGGCGGCCTGCACATTCTCGGCACCGAACGTCACGAGAGCCGCCGCATCGACAACCAGCTGCGCGGCCGCTCAGGCCGTCAGGGCGACCCCGGCTCATCGCGCTTCTACCTGTCGCTCGAGGACGACCTCATGCGTCTCTTTGGCTCGGACCGCATCAAGGGGCTCATGGAAAAGCTGGGCCTGCGCGACGGCGAGGCCATTGAAAACGCCATGGTCACCCGCGCGGTCGAGGGCGCNCAAAAGCGCGTGGAAGCCCACCACTTTGAAATCCGCAAAACCCTGCTNGATTACGACAACGTCATGAACCAGCAGCGCGAGGTTATCTACACCCTGCGCCGCGAGCTGATGGTTGAGGCGGACCTTGACCCCGTGCTGCAGGAATTTATGAGCGACGTGCTGGACGACGTGTACAGCCCCCTCGACTCTGTTTCCATTGACGATAAGGACGACGCCCGAGCAGCGGCCATGGCCCGTCTGCGCGAAGTGTTCAACCTTGACCGCGTGCTGCCCGAAGACGCCCGCCTGCCCGAACGCGAAGAAACCCAGGATATTGTGCGCGGCATCCTCGACCAGCTCAAGACAGAGACCGGCCCCACCTATGCAGACATCCTGCGCTACTTTTTGCTGGAAGAACTGGACCGCTGCTGGAAGGANCACCTGCGCAACATGGACGCCCTGCGCGACGGCATAGGCCTGCGCGGCTACGGCCAGCGCGACCCCAAGCTGGAGTACAAGCGCGAAGGCTTTGAAATGTTCCAGGCCATGCTTTTCCAGATTCGCGAAAGCGTGTTCCGCGCCCTCACGCGCATACGCGTGCGCATTGAACCCGTTGAGGAAGAACAGCAGCAGGAACAGCCCCCCGTCGAAGAACCCAAGGGCACCCCGCTGGCCCGCGAATACCGTCACAAGGAGAGCAGCGCCCCGCTTTCCTACTCCAGCGGCGGCAGCATTACGGAAGAATCCCACAAACCTGCCAAGGCTGGACCGCGCATTGGCCGCAACGATCTTTGCCCCTGCGGCAGCGGCAAAAAATACAAAAAATGCTGCGGGCGAGAAAGTTAGCAGCCTGCAATAACGCATACAAGTAAGGGCGCCTTTTGGGCGCCCTTACTTTTTACGGCATCAGAAATAATCCGAAAAATACGGTTTGTCCGGTGAAATCAGCGTTTCCAGCGTTTTAAGCAGGTGGTAGTCCATATCAATGCGGTCATTATTGTAGAGATAGGTTGGCCGCTTGTAGCCCATCAGCATGGTCGTGAGCGCCTTGATGTCCAGCGAGAGGCGGTGGCCGGTGCTCCAGTTGTTGACTTTTTCGCACAAGGTGCGGCCATCGCGCCAGCTTACGTGGAAGATACCGTTGTTCCACGGGGCCATAACGTCGCTCACCTCAAGTTCGAGGGTCAGTTTGGGGTCCTCAAACTGAAAGGTGTACTGCTCGATAAAGCGCTGTACGTCCACAATGCGGGCCATGGCATANGGCTGAATGCTCTCGTCAATTTCGCTGTCTTCAAATTGAAAGGCAATGGGCTCGCCGGTGTAGTTTGCCCCTTCGACCTTGGTGATCATGGAAAAATGGGCGCTGATATAGTTCCAGATGCCGTACTTGGCCTCCTGGTTCAGATAGACCATCTCCTTGATACTGAACACTTCGTTTTCTATGTAGTAAATAACGTAGCCCAGGGGCTTGGCGTCGGCGCTGTAGTACACTGCCGCCATGACGTCGTCCGAATCCCAGCGCCAGTATTCCTCCCACTCCAGCTTGCCGCGGACAAGCGCGCCGTGCTCCTGCAGGGCAAAGTACTTGTAAACCCGCTGCAGGTCTTCGCATTCGATGTCCACGCGCTCGATCTGCCCGTCAACGGGGTGGCGCTTGGGCAGCTGGGTGTCCTTGATGGTAAAGGTCATCTTGTCCGAGACAATTTCCCAGCCGTGCTTGCGGTACAGAGGGATGGAATAGGGACAGAGGTACGAGATGATCTGCTGCTGCGAGCGCATGTACTCAAGACTCTTGCCAATGAGCGAATGTATCAGCCCCCGGCCCGTGTATTCCGGGTAGGTAGCCACGCCGGTAACGCCGCCCATCTTGCATATTTCGCCCTGGATATTCACTTCCATGGGGTAGATGACTATTTGCGAGGCAAGGTGTCCCTTATAGAACCAGCCCATGACGTGCGACGCCTCAAAAATGGGCATCTTGGACTGCTTCATCTCCATGTCCGACCAGCCGATGCGAGCCATCTCGGAGGTGCTGACCTGAAACGCGTAGCGCAGCAGGGCCTCAAACTCTTCAAAGTCATCTTCGCCAAGCTGGCGCAGCTCAAAGGATTCTGTGCCTACGTCCTTTATGGTCGGGGCTTCTCTGTGGGGGGCGGCAACGCCCTGCGCGGCTGACCCGCGCTCGGGTCTGGCAACGGGCACAAGTGGTGCGCCGTCGTGNTCGTCCGGGGGNACCCCCGCTCCGCGGAAAGGATGCGGCTGCAGGCGTGGCCCCTCAAGTGGGGGAAGATGCTGCTGTTTATGAAGAATACGCATGCAATGCCTTCCATATGGTGTGAAAAACCGCTGTACATCGGCTGACCCGATTGCGCAAGAGGTTTCACGGGCCGCCCCAAAATGCGGCAAAAAGCGGATTGTCAGATGTTGAGGCCAGCGGCGCTGCGGCGTTCTTTCAGGGCCTGGAGCACAGACAAGCTTACGCGTAAGCCCCCGTATCCCTGGCCCAGCCGGATGGAGGGCTTGTTTGATCCGTGATAGTCCGAACCGCCCGAAACGCCAAGGTCAAACCGCTTGGCCAGCGCCAGACAGGTACGAACGTCCGCGTCGGAGTGCTCGCTGTGGTAGGCCTCAATGGCGCTGAGCCCGTAGTCTTTGAGGCGCGCCACCATGGAATCCAGCCACCCGGCCGGGGCCTTCCACAGCAGGGGGTGCGCCAGGCTTACGGTGGCCCCCATCGAGACCAGCAAACGCACGCTTTCATCTGGCTGCAACACGGTCTTTGGCAGATAGGCCTTGCCCCTGCTGCCCAAAAATTCCTTGAATACCTGCCGCACATCCTTGGCAAAGCCCTTGCGCAGCAATACCTCGGCGATATGCGGCCGACCTACGCTTTCGCCCTTGGCGGCCGCCAGCACCTCATCCATGCAGATGTCATAGCCGAGATCCTGCAGTTTTTTTACAATGCCCGCGTTGCGCTCTGCGCGGCGCTCGCGCAGCCAGCTCAGTTTTTCCAGCAGGAGTTGCGGCTTTTCAGGCAGCCAAAGGCCGAGTATATGCAACTCGCCCAGTTCCGTACCGGTAGAAATTTCGCACCCGCGCACCACCTCAATGCCAAGCTCGCGCCCGACCCGCTGACCTTCATCCAGTCCCGAAAGGGTGTCGTGGTCGGTAATGGCCACGGCCGCAAGACCAGCGGCATGGGCCTTGGCCACAAGCTGGGCGGGAGTGTCCGTGCCGTCGGAGGCAGAGGAGTGCGTGTGCAAATCTATAAAATTCATACTCTCTTTCATGGAATAATTATCATACCAGAAAATGACAATATGGGGAAGCCTTGAACTGGAAGCCGCTTGGAGATAGAATACCTGCTCACGCAGATAAGAAGGATATTTTATGCCAATGGAAACCAACGAACTGCTCCAGATTCTGGCCTGCCCCAAATGCCTTGGCCACCTTGTGGCTCTGGAAGACAACGGCTCTGTCGCCGCCTTTGCCTGCAAGGTTTGCGGCGTGGCCTACCCGGTGCGGGACAACATTCCCATCATGCTTGTTGAGGAATCCATCCCGCTGGACGAATGGAACAGGCAACACCCCGCCGCCAGGGAAAAAGCCTGATGCGCCTGCTGGTGGCTTCTGACCTGCACGGCTGTGCGGAGAGCCTGCGCTTTTTGCTGAACAAGGCGCACGAGCTGGCCCCNGATGCACTGGTGCTGCTGGGCGATCTTGTCTACCACGGCCCGCGAAATCCCTTGCCGCAGGGCTACGACACNCGTTCGGTGCTGCAAACCATGCCCGACCTGTCTGCCTTGCCGTGCCCGGTCATTGCCGTGCGCGGTAACTGCGACGCAGAGGTTGATTTGGGTCTGCTGCCCTTTGCCGTCACGGAATCCGCATGGATCGACGCCGACGGCCTGAATATTTTTGCCAGCCACGGTCACCACCTGCCAGAGCGCCCACCGTGCCCCGGCGTCAAGCCAGGCACGGTGCTGCTGCGGGGTCATACCCATGTACCGCGCGGCGAAACCATTGACGGCCTGCACTTCTGGAATCCCGGTTCCCTCTCCCTGCCCAAGAGCGGCTCGCCGCGCACGTACGGCGTTATCGACCGGGGCGTCTTCAGCGTGCTGGACATGCAGGGCGGCGTACTTTTGCGGCATGCCCCCGCAGCCGTCTAGCCCGGCAAACACTTATATGACATCCAGTCTTTGCCACTGCGCCCCGCCAGCAGGTGCCAGCGAGATCTTATGCCCGCTGTTTCGTCTTTCGCCCGGTTTTGAGCTTTTGCTGGCGTCGGGATCGCCCCGCAGGCGTCAGTTTTTGAACGAATGGGGGCTGCCCTTCCGCCTGGCGCTGCCCAATGCGGAGGAGCCCCGCCCGCTGCAGGGTGAACCGCCCGAGACCTACACGCGCCGCGCCGCAACGGNCAAGGCGCTGGCGGTGGCCCAGACCCTGCGCCAGCAGGCGGCGAACAAGGCCGCTGATGGCGCACCCGCCGCATCGCCCCAGCCGATCATACTGGCGGCGGACACGGTCGTGGCCATCGGTGACGACATCCTGGGCAAACCGGACAATCCCGCGCATGCCCTGAGCATGCTCGCCAGACTCAACGGCGCGAGCCACGAGGTTATCAGCGCAGTTTGCCTGCTGTTGCCCGCCCAGCCTGCACTTACCCCAGCAGCCCAAGCTCTGGCCGATGTTCCGGCCAGTATCTCGCCCGATACTGCGACCAGCGCCGCGGGCAACTCCAATACGGCGTCCAACCTTAAGGAAACACTCGTGGGTTCCTTTTGCATGCTGACTTTCAGCGATGTGAGCCGCGTTTTCTTTCATCATTGGCCCTTGCCAGTGCTGCAGGCCTATGTGGACACGGGAGAGCCCAACGACAAGGCGGGCGCTTACGCCATTCAGGGTCAGGGGGCCGTGCTGGTTGAGCGGGTCGAAGGCTCGTGGAGCACAGTGGTAGGGCTCCCCGTCACAGCATTGGCTCAGGTTATGATGGACCGGGGCCTCATGCTGCCCTGCCGCTGCTGAGCCGTCCCGGCGGAGTAGTTCTGTAACCCGCCGGGCTGACATTGCGGCCCGCAGCGCAGCGTTTTTTCAGTCCTGTGAGCATTGGCTCCAGCCTACCCCTAGAACCGCTTTTTAGGCGCATGCCCCCCGCCAATTCCCCATACTCAGGCCCGGTAGCAGCATGCCCCGCAGCCGACGCCCTGAGCGGGTGCAGGTTTGCGCTGCCCCCTGACGCATCTGCCAGAGTTTCTGCCCATGTCTCTGACCTGACAGATGGCCTGCGGACTGGGCCCACGCGGCAACCGGGGTTGCCCTCCGCTATTACCCTGCCGCGTGCCAAAACCCCTGCGGGTGAACTGCAACAAGCCTCTTTTGTCTTCCACAGATTTTTTTAGAAAAATAAAAAAAAATTTGCCCTGCGTTGTGATTTATTTCTCTAATTGGTATGGCGTTCCAATCCGCATAACATGGTATCCTAGGTTGTAGTTTGGACCAAATTGTGAAAAAAAGCTCAACTATGACTGAAAGACCAATCAATTCCGGCCTCTTGACGACTCTCTAGAATCTCTTTATTGCTGTACCATGGAATTACTTCACCTCTAAAATTTTATGTAACAAACAGGAGGGAGGATTTTATCATGTCCCAGGAAAGGATCACAACGCTGTTAAATGAGAACCGCAGCTATCTTCCACCTGAGCACGGCAAAACTTCTGCATGGGTATGTGGGCCAGAAGAATATAATGCTCTCTGCAGCCGCGCACTGGAAGACCCCAACGATTTTTGGGGTGCGCGAGCATCGCAGTTGATCCATTGGTTTAAGCGCTGGGACAAAGTACTTGAAGCGGATGAGGTAAACCATAAATACAAGTGGTTTACGGGCGGCAAACTTAATGCCTCCTTTAACTGCATAGACAGACACCTCATCTCGGGGCGGCGCAACAAGGCCGCGCTTATCTGGCAGGGCGAAAAAGAAACTGATGTTCGCTGCTATACCTACCAGATGCTGTATACTGAAGTGTGCCGCGTGGCTCATGCGTTGAGCTCGTTGCGCATCCGCAAGGGCGACCATGTGGCTTTGTACATGCCCATGATCCCTGAACTCTTTATCGCCATGCTGGCCTGCGCCCGCATTGGCGCCATCCACACCGCCATTTTCTCCGGCTATGCCGAAGGCGGCGTCCGCAGCCGTATTCAGGGCTGCAAGGCGCGCGTCGTCATAACCGCAGATGCGGCTGTGCGCGGCGGCAAGTACAAGCCCCTCAAGGCCAACCTTGACCCCATCCTCGAAAAGTGCCCCTCCGTGGCCCATGTGGTTGTGGTCAAACACGCCGGCATTGACGGCGTCAACATGCAGCGCAACCGCGACGTGTGGTGGCATGACCTTATCGACGACTTTACCCTGAACCCCGATTTTCCGTGCGAACCAATGGACGCCAACGACACGCTCTTTCTGCTGCACACGAGCGGCAGTACGGGCAAGCCCACAGGCGTCATGCACTCGACGGGCGGCTACCTTACCTACGCGGCGCACTCCACGCAGTGGTGCTTCGACATGCGCGACGACGACGTGTACTGGTGCACGGCCGACGCAGGCTGGATTACCGGCCACACCTACGGCGTGTACGGGCCGCTTTCACTTGGGGCCACCACCCTCATGTTTGAGGGCGTGCCGACGTGGCCGTACCCTGACCGCTACTGGCGCATTGTGGAAAACTTCCGGGTCAACATCTTCTACACCGCGCCCACGGTCATCCGCTCGCTCATGCGCATGAACGAAGCCTGGACAGAGCGCTACGACCTGCGCAGCCTGCGCATTCTCGGCAGCGTGGGCGAACCCATCAATCCCGAAGCGTGGCACTGGTACCACAAAAATATCGGCGGCGGCGAGCTGCCCATTGTGGACACATGGTGGCAGACCGAAACCGGCGGCGCAATGATAGCCCCCATGCCCTACGCCACCAAGCTCAAGCCCGGTTCGGCCTCCAAGCCNCTGCCCGGCATTGACGCTGCGGTTATCGGCACGGCCTCCCGCGACGGCGACGAAGCCGAGGCTGGCAGCAAGGCTGGCCACCTGGTCATCCGCCGCCCGTGGCCCGGCATGATGCAGGGCGTGTACAATGATGAAGAGAAATACCAGTCCTACTTTTCGCGCTTCGGCTGCTATTCTTCCGGCGACGCTGCGGAAATTGACCAGGACGGGTACTTCTGGATTCTGGGCCGCGTCGACGACTCCATCAACGTTTCGGGGCACCGCCTGTCCACGGCGGAAATCGAAGCCGTGCTGGCCGCCTGCCCCGAAGTGGGCGAAGCGGCCGTGGTGCCCATGCCGCATGCCCTCAAGGGCGAAGGCATCTACGCCTATGTGGTCACCCGCGACGAAGTGCCGTGGAGCGCCCAGTTGCGCGTCAAACTGCGCGACGCCGTGCGCCGCGACATCGGCGCGCTGGCCAGCCCGGAATACATCCAGTTTGTGGACGCCATGCCCAAGACCACCTCGGGCAAAATCATACGCCGCATGCTGCGCAAAATCGCAGGCGACAGCTATGAAGACATCGGCGACACCACCTCGCTGGCCGAACCGGATGTCATTGGCAAGATCATCGAAGGACACCGCAACCTTGTTGCAGGCAGACACGAAACGGAAAGCGCCCCCGAAGCCGCAGCTGCCGAGCAAGCCTGATACTTCAGAAGCAAGACTGCCCGGAGCGGCCTTGCCCCCTAAGCGGGTCGTACCCTCAGCGCCCCGCTAAAACAGCACACCCCCGCATTATTGTGCCAATGCGGGGGTGTGCTGCTGAGCTTAAAAAAGACAACAAAATAACACTACANCAGTTTTGCCATGGTGACGCCTCTTATGGGCAGACCCGACCTGCAAAGGCCCGCCGTCAACNCAGTCGCACAACGGGCCGCGCTCCTAAGCATCAGGGCGCGTGGTTGCTGCGGGGTTTTGCCCCGGCTCGTTGTCAGCGCCCTTTACGCGCGTGTTTGGCGATATGTCTGGCGCGCTGGTTCGTTGGCCAGCCTGAGACCCCTCTGGCCCGGTATTTTCCGGAACATTTGTTCCACCATCTTCTGGCCTCGCAGCCTGCGTCTGGTCCGCAGCCGCAACACGGCTCCAGCGGCCAAGGGTTTCATACATCCAAGCCCACACGGCCCTGCTTTCTTCTGGCATGCATACTGTGGCAAGACACAAGGCTATCACCAGCAGGGCAAGCGCGGCTAGTACAAGGGCCAGAGCCTGAGCCGCAAGGGCAAAGGCCGCCACTCCGGCAAAGGCAATCAGCGCCCACTTGCCTGCAAACAGTCCGCCGCGCGCGCAAGCCGCGCGCACCTTGGCAACAATGTCCATCATACAGCCTTACGCCGCACCCACACATGGCGGCCAGCCATGAGGGCCCAGGCCAGCCCGGCCACAAGATGAACCGGCTTGGGCCCTGCCAGTCCAGACGCAAGGCACAGGCCCGCCACGCCCAGCATGGCCCGTACCTCAAGCTTACGGCGCGAAATACCCAACAGGTTGCGCTTGTCGCCTGCACGCCCCGCGCAAACGCGGGGCGCCTCGGCACGGACGCCCGTGCGGGCAGACGTACCGGCGGCATCGCGCCCCCGCCACTGCTCGCACCTGCGAGCACGAGCCGCNGCGCGCCTTTCCGCCGCCACCAAAGCCAACGGACGGGCCAGCGCAGGCACGCTCTTTTCCAGCCGCGCGCAGATTTCCGCCACATCCGCACCCGGCTGCAGCAGCAGCAAGAGCGACTCCGCACCGGGGCGCACTTCGTCCACGCCCGGTTCCTTGCCAAGGGCGGCCTGCGCCGCAGCGCGCACTACGACTTCGCCCAACGCCGGATGCCGCAGACGCGCCCGTCCTTCCATGCTGTGCACTACATAAACAGGCAACATATATTATCTCCTTGTGGTCGCAGGATGTCTTCATCGGTCAATCAATTTGAAAACGACTTTCTTTTCTCTTGACACAAAACTGCAATGAAGGCAAGGTAAGTCCAAGGGAAAGAGCACCAGGCAAACGCCTGACAGGCCCCGGACGGTTGCAAGCCGTTAAACAAATTTGAACCAGCCTCAAACAGAGAGAGTGCACGCATGAGCCAGATTGTCAATCTGCGTCAGATGCAAGTTGGACAGCAGGGCAGGATTGCCGCTGTGGAAGCCCTTGGTGAAATGAACCGCCGTATACGCGATATGGGCCTTATCCCGGGCACTACAGTTTCTATTGTTGGACGTGCGCCCCTTAAGGATCCTGTGGCATTGCGCCTTTCTGGCGTAACCATCTCCCTGCGCAACAGCGAAGCCGACTTCATAAAAGTTGACCTCTCTGGAGCATCCAGCTAGTCTTTTATCTAAGCTAACCAGCCCCAAAAATCTGCGCGTTTTATCGTCCGGCCGCATCAGCGCGGCCGGACGAGCGCTGAACTATTATCTGGATTCGGCCCCCTGCCGCATTTTTAGCACCGACCGAATCCGGGCATCCACTAGTAAGGAGAAGGAACATGAACGACGGCATGAAGTGCGGACTGTGGTTTTTGGGCGGCGTGGCCCTTGGAGTGTTGGGAGCAGTGGCCGTGAGCAAGGGCAAGCTTGATTTCAAACCTCTTGCCACCGACCTTTTGAGCCGAGGCATGGACGTCAAGGACGCCCTGTTGAGCAAGGTCGAGTCCATCAAGGAAGATGTGGAAGACCTCACAGCCGAGGCCCGGCTTGCTGCTGAAAAGCGCAAAACATCCAAGGATGCTGCCGAAGAAGCGTAATTTCAGGCGGTTTGTGCGCCAGCCCCACGCGGGCGGCGCACTGTACAACCAGTGCCGCCCGTTTGACGGGCGGCACACGTCGTCCTGCGCACGGGCAGGGCCATAAAAGTTTTCAAGAGCGCGGCCATGGCCGCTTCGCCTCTAAGGAGCGCGCATGCGTTTTTTTATCGTCCATGAATTGCGCGGCATTACAGGCCCAGATTCCGGCAGGATGCGAGTGCGTGCATCCTGCCGCCTTGGCGGTGGCCGCGCGGAAGCGCTGGCTGGCGCTCTGGCGTCACTTGAGGGCATTGCCGAAGTGCGCGCCAATGCCCTTGTGGGCAGCCTGCTCATTTTTTATGACAACGAGGAAAGCCGCGTTACAGCTCTCACCCTGCTGGTGGGCGCGGCCGACGCCAATGGCCAGTTCGGCCTGCCGGAACAGCCCGGTGCGGACGCAACCCAGCCCGGCAACGGACTTATGCCGCTGGTGCGCTATATTTTTGTACGCCCTTTTTTACCGCTGGCGCTGCGCGTGTTCAACAGCGTTGTCGGCGCGCTGCCTTATATCTTCAAGGGGCTGGGAGCGCTGCTGCGCGGCACGCTGAGCGTGGATGTTCTGGATGCCGCCGCCATCGGCGCATCACTGGTCATGAGGGATTTTCGCACGGTCAGCATGCTCACACTGCTGCTCGGTCTGGGTGAAACCCTTGAAGACTGGACGCGTCGACGCTCCATGGCGTCGCTGACCGAAAGCCTTGCCCTTAATGTTGAAAACGTGTGGCTGCTGGTTGACGGCACGGAAGTTTCCGTGCCCCTCGCCCAGGTGCGCGAGGGCGACCTTGTGGTTGTGCGGGCGGGCGGTTCCATACCCGTGGACGGCGAGGTGGTTGAAGGCTGCGGGCTGGTAAACCAGTCGTCCATGACAGGCGAACCCCTGGGCGTGCACCGGGCAGAGGGCGCTTCTGTATACGCGGGCACCGCGCTTGAAGAAGGCAGGCTGGTTATCCGCGCCCGCCATGTGGGCGACGGCACGCGCTTGCGTCAGGTTGTCAAATTTATTGAAGAGTCTGAATCGCTCAAGGCCGGAGTTCAGGGCAAATTTGAGCGTCTGGCCGACATGGCGGTTCCCTTTACCTTTGGGCTTGCCGGGCTTGTGTGGCTTATCACACGAGACTTTCGCCGGGCCTCGTCGGTGCTGCTGGTTGATTACTCGTGCGCGCTCAAGTTGGCCACGCCGCTGGCGGTGCTGGCATCCATGCGCGAAGGCGCGCGGCACGGCATCGCCATCAAGGGGGGCCGCTACCTTGAGGCCCTCAGCGAGGCCGACACCCTGGTGTTTGACAAAACCGGCACGCTCACCCAGGCCAGCCCCAAGGTTGTGGAGGTCATCCCCGCCCAAGGCTTTAACCGGGACGAAGTGCTGCGGGTCATGGCCTGCCTTGAGGAGCACTTTCCTCACCCTGTGGCTCGGGCCGTTGTGCGCAAGGCTGAGGAGGAGGGCCTGCAACACGCCGAAGAGCACGCCCATGTGGAATACGTTGTGGCCCACGGCGTGGCCTCTACCCTGCATGGCAAAAAAATGCGCGTGGGCAGCCGCCACTATATCGAGCATGACGAGGGCGTGGATTTGTGCTGCCTTGCCGAGGCCATCCGCCAGCAGACAGACCTTGGCCGATCCCTGCTGTTTATGAGCGAAGACGGCCTTGCAGCGGGGCTGGTCGCCATTGAAGACCCCCTGCGGCCCGAGGCGGCAAGCGTGGTCGAGACCATGCGCACCCTTGGCATGCGCCGGGTGTTCATGCTCACCGGAGACGACGAGCGCACGGCACGGGTTGTTGCGGCGCAGGCGGGCATTACGGAATTTCGGGCGCAGGTGCTGCCCACCGACAAGGCCCACATCGTGCAGGAGCTTGCGGCGCAAGGCTGCAAGGTGCTCATGGTTGGCGACGGCATCAACGACGCCCCGGCCCTCTCGGCGGCCCATGTGGGCGTGGCCATGAGCGACGGCACAGATCTGGCCCGCGAGGTCGCCAATGTGCTGCTGACCCACCCAAGCCTTGAAGGACTCATAAGCGCCCGCATGCTGGGCGACCGTACTCTCAGGCGTATTCACGCCAACTTTGTGGCCACCATGACCCTTAACAGCCTGTTTTTGATGGGCGGTCTGTTTATGCTGCTCGGGCCTGGCGTTTCTGCCCTGCTGCATAACGTCACAACCCTGGGCGTGGCGCTCAACGCCATGCGCCCCCACCTGCCGGAAAGCCTGCCCGGCGAGGAGTTTTATTATGAACGCCATCCATCTGCTTAAATACGTGCGCAGCTTTGTAGACGGCAGAGTGCGCATACGGCACCCCGCGCTACGGCATGAAGGCGTGCTGCGCCTGGCCCGCGAGAAGATGTCCGCCATTGACGGTGTTCGGGCGGTGGAAGGCAACAGCGTAAGCGGCTCGGTACTGATAACCTACGACAGCGGGGCCATCCCACGCGAGCGGCTTTTTGCCATAGGCGAAGCCTGGGCGCTGTATCTGGACGCCGTTGGCGCGGGACGGGATGCAGCTGCCCCCCATTTTTGACGACAATCCCCGCCCGGCAACGCCAGGCGGGGATCACTGTTTGCAGAGGCTGCGCGGGGCGCCCTACACGAGGCCCTGCGTTGCCAGCCATTGTTCAAACCGCGCAAGGTGTGCCGCAAAACTCTTGCGGCCAAAGCCCATGCGAAAATACGGTTCGCTGATGCCGTAGACCGAACCGGGCAACAGCAGCACCCCTGCCTCATGGGCCAGCCTTTCGCAAAACCCGCTTGCAGGTTCGCCAATACGTATGCGCGGAAAACCAATGGGCCCCGCCATTGGGCGATTGTAGACAAAAAGGTTGGCGTGCCGGGCAAAAAAGGCGTCCGCTGTTTTCAGGTTTTCGGCAATGATCTGACGATTTTTTTTCAGCAATGCTGGCCCGTGCCGCAGGGCAACAAGGGCCAGCGCCTCCGAGGGTGTTGCTCCGCAGATGCTCAGGTAATTTTTGTAACGGGCGATGCCCTCCATCACCGCCGCATCGCGGCAGGCCAGCCAGCCTACACGCAGGCCTGGCAGGCCATAGGCCTTGCTGAGCACCCCGAGAGAAATACCTTTCTCGTAGGCATCGGCAATCCACGGGGCTTGGCCGGTCATGCCTTGCGCTGCAGCTGCGCTCTGGCCAGGGGCTTGCGCCTGCGCATTCCAGCCCAGGCCTCGGTATACCTCGTCGCAAAAAATCCACGCGCCGCATTTGCGGGCCAGCGCGCACAAGGCCCCGGTCTGTTCGCTGTTGAGGGTAAAACCCGTGGGGTTGTGCGGCGTGTTGAGCACAATAGCCTTGGTGTCGGGCCGCACGAGGGCGGCCAGCTCGTCCATGTCCGCCTGCCAGCCTTGCGGCGTCTGCCGCAGATGCCACATATCCACCCGGCAGCCCAGGCTGCGGGCCACCTCATACAGCGACTGGTAAGCCGGAAACATGCAGACAACATGATCACCCGGCTCGAGCAGGGTGTTCATACAGGCAAATATGCCCTCCTGCGCGCCGGTGAACAGCACCACATTTTCCTGACTCATGTCTGAATACAGGTCGGCCACGGCGCTACGCAGGTCGGGCCTGCCGTTGTTTTCGCCATATCCGAGGCTGGTGTTTAAAAAATCCCTCCGGGCCGCTTCGGGATCGGGTTCAAGCTGCAGCAGTGCGNCAANNCTCACGGCCTCGCAGTCGGACTGGGCAAGCAGATACGGCGTGGAAAATTCGTACCGGCCAAAAAACACTTCAAGCTCAAACGGTGGAACACGCATCATCAAACCCCTGTAACCCANGGCGGGTGCACGCAACATGTGGCGCACCCGCCGCGCTATTCGTGATTTGCAGAGTAAAAACAGTAACGTCTTTTGCCAAAGCGCTTTGCCTCGTACATGGCCACATCGCCGCGTCTGACCAGGTCCTCGCGCGAGAGGCCCGGCAGCTGCACCAGAGTGACGCCGATGCTGGCCGAAAAGCCTCGAAAAGCCTCGTGTCCGTCATAGGCTCCAACCATGGCCGCCAGCAGATCACCCGCCCGACGGCGCAGAAGCTCCTCCGTGCAGCCGTTGGGAAAAAAGGCCGCAAACTCATCCCCTCCCAGACGCGCAATGACCGCATTGCGCAGATGCTTGCGCAAAATCTGGGCCGTGAGCGTCAGGGCCTTGTCGCCTGTGCAATGGCCGAACTTGTCGTTGACGTACTTGAAATTGTCGAGGTCAATATAGGCAAGCCCCGCGCCCTCAGGCAGGGTGACAGGGATATTTTTAAAAAAGTAGTGCCGGTTGAAAAGCCCCGTAAGATCATCCGTGTCGGCCCTCTGCTTGAGGCGTCTTTCAATCTGCCGCTGCCGGGTCACGTCCCGGTAGATGCAGATCATGCCGATCACATTATTAAATATATCAAATATTTCATTCTCGTACATGTCAATGTACTTTTCACGCCCATCCACGGCAGAACGCATTTTGACATGCTTGCCGCTGCGGACAAAGCCGAGACGATCACTGGCCCTTTGACGAAGCACCTGACGAGGTTCGCCAATAATATAGTCTGATGGCCCGATGCCAAAAAGCGTTCTGAACCGCTCGTTAAAATTGACGATACGCCTGTGGGCGTCGAGAATTATCACCGCGTAGGGTATGCTTTGCAGCACCAGATCCAGTTCTGCCGTCATGTTGGCGATATCGGTCACATCATGGGCAATGCCCACTGTGCCTATAATGCCGCCGTCGCTGTTGATCAACGGAGCCTTGCGTGTCTTGAACTGCCGCATGCCCTGCGGGGTCTTGACAGCCTCGTCGAACACTCCGACCTCACGCGAATTCATGACGATTTTGTCCGTCTCATGGCACACAAATTCGCCCTGCGCGTATTCCTCCGGCTCCAGATCCCAGATAAAATAATGCCCCCGCCCTTCTATCACCTCGCGGCTTTTGCCCACAAGGCGGCAAAAAGCCTGATTGACCTTGACGTGCTCGCCCTTGACGTCTTTGAACCACACAAGATCAGTGGTGAGATCAATGGCTGTATTGAGTTGCAGGGCGGCAAGGTCGTGGTCCTTTTGCCGACGCACCCTATCCAGCAGCCGCGACAGGTAAAAGGAGCAGAGGGCGGCGCTGCTGGTCCCGGCCCACACCTCGTCGAGCAGGCAAAGATGCCGCTCGTCCAGCCCTGCCGCGCCCGCGTCCACGCAGACGAACAGCGCGCCTGCCCGTGCAGAACTGCGCATGGCAGGCAACTGTTCCAGAGCCGGAGCGTCCAGCAGCACAATGTCGGCCTCGGCCAGCGCCGGCAGCGACGCCAGATCATTTGCGCCAGCAACGGTTATGGCATGGGTAAAACCGGGGTGCGGCGCAGAGCCGCGTAGCGAGGACTCAAGCGATGCATCAGAACAGCACAGCAGTATCCGCAACGTGTGATGATACATGGCATTCCTCGTAAATCGTTGAATGGGGGAATGGCTGTATCCTTTACTAATTATGGACAAAGAGCAATGGGGGAGCGCAAAAACTTACANCTCCGCTAAGCTATTGTCGCCCTGCTGTCGCANCGTCCGGCGATTTTTGCGCCATTGATTAAAGCGGCGGCTCAGCCTGTCGAGGCACAGATAGACCACCGGGGTCGTGTACAGCGTCAACACCTGGCTTACCAACAGGCCACCCACGATGGTCACGCCCAGAGGCTGGCGTATTTCCGCGCCGTCTCCGTGCCCCAGGGCCAGGGGCACTGCGCCAAGTATGGCTGCGGCGGTGGTCATCATGATGGGCCTGAAGCGCAGCAGGCAGGCTTCATAAATGGCCTTGTCGGGGGGCAGGTTGCGGGTGCGCGCCGCCTCGAGGGCAAAATCTATCATCATGATCGCGTTTTTTTTGACAATGCCGCACAAAAGCAGCACGCCGATAAGCGCAATTACGCTAAACTCCATGCCGCAGGCCATCAGGGCCAGCAAGGCTCCCCCGCCCGCCGAAGGCAGGGTTGAAAGGATGGTCAGCGGGTGGATGAGGCTTTCGTACAGCATGCCCAACACAATATACAACGCGGCCAGCGCGGCCAGCACAAGCACAATCTGGTTGCCCGCCGTGTCGCTGAACATCTTGGCCGTACCCTGAAAGCCGCTTACTACCGAGGACGGCATGCCCAGCNCCGCCTTTATGGCCGCCAGCGCGGCCTGCGCCTGGGAAAGCGAGACCCCTTGCGCCAGATTGAAAGATATGGTCACAGCGGCAAACTGCCCCTGGTGCGCCACAGAGAGAGGNGCAAACGCAGGCACAATGGTGGCCACGCTGAGCAGGGGCACAAGACCATCCTTGCCTGGCAGGCGCACCTTGCCAAGGGCGTCGGTGCCGTTCAGCCAGTCCGGCCCATACTCCAGCACTACATGGTACTGATTTTTATCCTGATATATGGTCGAGGCCTGGCTTTGCCCAAAGGCGCTGCCCAGCGCGGCGTCCACATCCTTTATGGTCAGGCCGTAACGGGCCAGGGCATCGCGGTCGACCTTGACCATGGTCTCAAGCCCGCGCTCCTCAATATCGCTGTCCACATCCTTGAACAGGTGGTTGGCGGCCACAGCCCGTTGCAGTTTGCGGCCCCACTGGCGCAGATCGTCCAGATTGTCGGCCTGCAGGGTGTACTGGTATTGCGAGCGGGAGCCGCGCCCGCCCATCATGATGTCCTGTGCCGGCTGCAAAAAAATCTGCATGCCCGGCTCTGCCACCAGTTTGCCGCGCAAACGGGCAATAACGCCCATGGCGTCAAGCTTACGCTCCGCCAGAGGTTTTAGAGCGATAAAAACCCCACCGCCAGCCCCGCGCCCGCTGTTGATATTACCCGAGACATGCTGCACGGCGGGGTCTGCCTTGATAACATCGATAAGCTTGCGCAACTTTTGCTGCATGGCCTGAAACGATGCGCTCTGGTCGGTACGTATGCCCCCCATGATGACGCCCGTGTCCTGCTGCGGAAAAAACCCCTTGGGCACGACAACGAACATCCACACGTTGGCGGCAATGACCAGCAGCAACGAGCAGATGGTCAGGCGCGGATGACGCAGCACCACGGGCAGGGTTGCCGCATAGCCACTTTGCATGCCCGACAGCAGACGGCCCCAAAAATCCCCCACGCGGGCGAGCAGCCGCCACCACCCCCCCGCAAGCCCACCCGCGCCAAGTTTGGCCGCCTGCGCTGCCGCAGCGTCGCCGTGCGCTATTGGGCGCAGCAACATGGCGCTCATCATGGGCGTTGTGGTCAGAGACACGACCATGGAGACCAGCACCGCAGTGGTGAGCACCACGGAAAATTCGCGGAACAAACGCCCCACAAGCCCGCCCATAAAAAGGATGGGCGTAAACACCGCCACCAGCGAAATAGAAATGGATACGACGGTAAAGCCCACCTCGCGCGCGCCGCGCAGGGCCGCCCGCATGGGGCTTTCGCCCGATTCAAGACGCCGCACGATGTTTTCGAGCACCACAATGGCGTCGTCCACCACAAAGCCGGTGGAAACGGTCAGGGCCATGAGCGAAAGGTTGTCCAGGCTGTAGCCGCACAAATACATGACGCCAAACGTGGCCAGCAGCGACACGGGCGCGGCCACCGCCGGTATGGCCGTGGCCCTGCCGTTGCGCAAAAACAGAAAGGTCACCAGAACCACCAGCGCCATGGAAAGCGCGAGGCTTTTTTCGACCTCGCGCAACGAGGCCCGAATGGTCAGCGAGCGGTCCAGGCGCTGCCCCAGGTCGGCGCTTTCGGGCAGCCACGAGCGCAGCTGCGGCAGCATTTCCTTTACCTGGTCGACTGTCTCGATGATGTTGGCCCCCGGCGAACGAAACACAATAAGCAGCACCGAGGGTTTACCGTCCGAAACAGCCATGGCGCGGACATCTTCCGGCCCGTCGATCACATTGGCCACATCCGAAAGGCGTATGATTTTATCCGCCCTGCGGGCCACAATAAGCGATTTGTAGTCTCCAGACTTGCGCAGCTGGTCGCTCGCGCCGACAAGCCAAAATGTTCCGCCGTTGTCCACCTGCCCCTTGGGCATAAAGGCATTGGCCGCAGCAAGTGCCGCGCGTACGTCGCTCATGGTCAGGCCCGCCCTGTTGAGGGCGTCGGGTATAACGTCCACCCGCACGGCGGGCAGCGCGCCGCCGCCCACAATAACCTCGCCCACGCCCGGCAGCTGCGAAATTTTTTGCGCCAGCACCGTGGATGCCGCGTCGTACAGCTGGGTGCGGGTGAGCACATCCGAGGAAATGGCCAGAATCATGATGGGCGCGCCCGCCGGGTTAATCTTGCGGTAGGTGGGGTTGGCGGGCATGGTGGGCAGGTTGGAGCGCGCCGCATTGATGGACGACTGCACGTCCCGGGCCGCGCCGTCGATGTTGCGGTCAATGTCAAACTGCAAAACTATTTCGGTACTCGAAAGGGAGCTGGTTGAGGTCATTTCCGTAACGCCGGCAATGCGCCCCAGCGAGCGCTCCAGCGGCGTGGCCACAGTGGCGGCCATGGTTTCCGGCCCCGCGCCGGGCAGCTTGGCCCGCACCACCACCACGGGAAAGTCCACCTGCGGCAATGGGGCTACGGGCAGCAGCCCAAAGGCCACAATGCCCGCAAGGGCAATGGCAAAGGTCAGCAGGGCCGTTGCCACAGGCCGCCGTATAAACGGGGCGGAGAGGCTGACGGGCAAGACCTCCGGCCCGAAGCGGTGCTGGCGGCCAGATTCACGCAGGGCCTTGAGCTTGTTGGTCAGCGACGGACGTCCCCTGCCAGTGGAGCTGGCCTGACCCTGCGCGCCTTGGTGCACACCTTGGGCAGCGGAAGTTTCTGCGGCGTCCCGATCGGTGTTCATGGCCGAGCCTCCCGGCCAGGCACTTTCAGGCCGCGTTCTTCCCCGTGGGAGTGCTCCTGCCCGGGCCCGAAGCTTTGCGCCTTGCCNCCCCGAAACCGCCTGCCGACGCNGTCAAACCACAGGTAGATGACCGGAGTCGTAAACAGCGTAAGAGCCTGGCTGAAAATAAGCCCGCCCACCATTGTGACGCCCAGCGGCCGCCGCAGCTCCGCGCCCATGCCCCAGCCGAGCATGAGGGGCAACGCGCCAAGCAGGGCCGCCATGGTGGTCATGAGTATTGGCCGCAGGCGCAGCAGACAGGCCTGTCGTATGGCCGCCAGCGGTTCCTTGCCTTCGCTGCGTTCCGCCTCCAGGGCAAAATCTATCATCATGATGGCATTTTTTTTGACAATGCCTATGAGCAGGATAATACCGATTATGCCCACCACGCCCAGATCCATATCGGCCACGATAAGCGCGAGCAGCGCCCCTACCCCGGCCGACGGCAGGGTGGAAAGGATGGTCACCGGGTGCACGTAGCTTTCGTACAGCACTCCCAGCACAATATACATGGTGATGACGGCGGCCAGGATAAGCCATANCTGGTTGTCGGTCGAGGTGGCAAANGCATTGGCCGCACCCTGCAACTGGGTGCGCAGGGCAGCAGGCAGGCTGAGCTCGTCCTCTGTAGCCTTGAGCGCCTTGACCGCCGCGCCCAGCGACGAGCCGTTGGCCACGTTGAAGGATATGGTCGCCACGGGAAACTGCCCCTGACGCGCGATGGAAAGGCGCACGGGGCGCTCCTCAAGCGTGGCCAGGCTTGTGAGCGGCACGGGTTTGCCGTCGCCGCCAGCCACGTAGATGTTTTCCATCGACTGCGGCCCAAGGCGGAAGCGGGGCGCCGTTTCGAGCACGACCTTGTACTGGTTGGTCTGCGTAAAGATGGTTGAAATAAGCCGCTGCCCCAGAGCATCATACAGGGCGTTGTCAATGGCGGACATGCTTATGCCAAGACGGCCTGCGGCATCGCGGTTGATGTTGAGCCAGGCCATGCGTCCAGGGCTCTGGTAGTCGCTGGTGACCATCTCAAGCTCTGGCCGTTGCGCCAGGGCGTTTACAATGCGCGGAATCCACGCATCCAGCTGGTCCCTGTCCAGGGCTTCAACCGTAAACTGGTACTGTGTACGCGAGATGCGGTCTTCAATGGTCAGGTCCTGGACGGGCTGCATATACAGGGTCATGCCCGGCAGGGCAACGGCCTTTTCCATGATGCGGCGGGCAATGACCGGAGCGCGGGCGTCGCGGTCTTCCAGCGGCTTCAGCTCAATGGAGAGGCGCGAGGTTCCCATGCTCTGGTTGATGCCGTCCACGCCCACAAAAAACACCACGCTCTCAACAGCGGGATCTTGCAGTATGACCTCGGCCAGCTGACGCTGCCGCCCTGCCATGGCCTCAAACGACGTATCCTGCGGCGCTTCGGCCATGCCCTGGATGACGCCCGTATCCTGAACGGGAAAAAATCCCTTGGGCACGCCTGCATACAGCAAAACCGTCAAAACCAGCGTACCCACGGCCACCGCAAGGGTAATACTCTGGTGACGCAGCACCCAGTCGAGCTTTTCCTCATACCAGGCCAGCAGGCGGGTAAAAAACCGGCCGCTTTCCTGTTGCTGCGCATGTTGCCCGGGACGCAGCATAACCGCGCAGAGCATGGGCGTGAGCGTGAGCGAAATTACTGCAGAGATAAGGATGGTCACGGCCAGCGTTACCGCAAACTCGCGGAAAAGCCGCCCCACCACGTCTCCCATGAAAAGCAGGGGGATAAGCACGGCTACCAGCGAAATGGTCAGCGAAATAATGGTAAATCCGATCTGCCCTGCGCCCGTCAGGGCCGCCTGCACGGGTTTTTGCCCCTGCTCGAGGTACCGCGAGATGTTTTCGATAACCACAATGGCGTCGTCCACCACAAAGCCTGTGGCAATAACCAGAGCCATGAGCGTAAGGTTGTTCAGCGAATACCCGGCCAGATGCATGACCCCGAGCGTGCCCACCAGCGAAAGGGGAACCGCCAGCGCGGGGATGACCGTGGCCCTGGCGTTGCGCAAAAACAGCCAGATGACCCAGATCACCAGCCCCACGGCCAGCAGCAGCTCAAGCTGCACATCGTGAACCGTGGCGCGGATGGTGGTGGTACGGTCGGTAACAACGCGCACGTCCACATTGCCGGGCAGCGTCTGCTTGAGCACGGGCAAAAGCTGCAGCACCCTGTCCGCCACGCCGATAACGTTTGCACCGGGCTGGCGCTGCACCGACAGCACGATGGCCGGACGAAACGGCGTGCCCTCGCCCGCCACATAAGCGGCAAGGCGGGCGTTTTCCGCCCCTTCGACCACCTCGGCCACATCGCGCAGACGCAGGGGGCCGCCATCCCGATACCCGATGATGGCGTCGGCATAGGCGTCGGCGGAGGTCAACTGATCGTTGGAGTCAATGGTGCTGGCCCGCTCCGGGCCGTCAAAGCTCCCCTTGGCGTCGTTGACGTTGGCCTTGGCAATGGCCGTGCGCACGTCGGCCAGGGTAAGCCCCGCATTGGCCAGGGCCTTGGGGTTGACCTGCACCCTCACAGCCGGGCGCTGCCCGCCGGAAAGCGTCACCAGCCCCACGCCGGGCACCTGCGAAATTTTTTGGGCCATGCGCGTATCAACCAGGTCTTCCAGCCGGGTAAGCGGCATGGCATCGCTGGTGACGGCAAGGGTAATGACCGGGGGGTCGGCCGGGTTTACCTTGTTGTAAACGGGCGGCGAGGGCAGGTCGCTCGGCAGCAGGTTATTGGCGGCATTGATGGCCGCCTGCACTTCCTGCTCGGCCACGTCCAGCGCAATGGCAAGGTCAAACTGCAACGTCACCACAGAGGCTCCGGCTGAGGACAGGGAGCTCATCTGCACCAGACCGGGCATGATGCCAAACTGCCGCTCAAGGGGCGCGGTTATCACCGAGGCCATCACATCGGGCGACCCGCCGGGATACAGCGTCTGCACCTGAATGGTCGGGTAGTCTATCTGCGGCAGGGCCGCCACGGGCAGGTAGCGATACCCCAGCAGGCCGGAGAGGAACAGCGCCACCATGAGCAGAGAGGTGGCTATGGGGCGTAGAATAAATATGCGCGAAAGATTCATATAACGGGTGCTCCCCCTGCAGGAAGGGGTGGTAGAAACAGGAAACCCGGCGTGCCCCGGCGGTTATTCCGCAAGCTGGGCTTTGGGAGTTTCTGTTGTGGCGGCGACTTTAACGGCAATGCCGTCTCGCAGACGGTCAAGCCCGTCGACCACCACAAGCTCGCCCGGCTCAATGCCCTTGGTCGCAACTGTCAGCGCATCGGTGGCAATGCCGGGGGTAATGGGACGCACGGTTACGGCCTCCTGCCCCTTGTCGTTTTTGGCGACCACGTACACGTAAGCCCCGCGCGTGCCCAGTTGAACGGCAGACGTGGGCACGGTCACGGCATTCTGGAGCACGCGCGCCTGCAGACGGGCGTTGACAAACTGGTTGGGATACAAGGCCCCATCACTGTTGGGAAAACGCGCCTTGAGCTTTACCGTGCCGGTAGAGAGGTCAATCTGGTTGTCCAGCGAAAGCAACCCGCCCACGCCCAGCTGGGTTTTCTGTTCACGGTCCCAGGCCTGAACGGGCAAAGGCTGGCGATCCACATCGTCCTCGTGGGCGCGCAAGGCCTGCACCACCAGCGGAACCTGGCTTTCAGGCAGCGTAAAAACCACGTCGCAGGGGCTTACCTCGGTGATGCGCACAAGACCTGACGTGTCCGAAGCCTTGATCATGTTGCCCTCGTCCACATTGCGCAGCCCCAGCCGCCCAGACGTGGGCGCGGTAATGCGGCTGTAGCTCAGCTGCAGGGCGGCGGAGTCGACCGCTGCCTTGTCGGCCTGGACCGTGCCCTCGTACTGCCGCACAAGTGCACGCTGCGTTTCAAACTGCTGGGCGGCGATAAAGTCGCCTTGCGCAAGCTTGGCGTACCGCGCCAGATCCTTGCGGGCATTGTCCAGCTGCGCCTGATCCTTGGCCAGCGTGCCGCGCGCCTGATCAAGGGCGGCCTTGAAGGGGCGCGGGTCAATCTCGGCCAGCAGATCGCCAGCCTTTACCCTCTGCCCTTCCTGAAAGTGCAGGTGCTGCAGCTGGCCGTCCACGCGGCTGGTGACAAGCACATCGCTGGAGGGCAGCACCGTGCCCAGACCGTTAAGAAAATGCGGTACATTCTGGGCAAGCGCGGGGGCAATACGCACCGGCGGCATGTCCATGTTCATGCCCTTGCGGGCCGGGCCGCCAGCAAAAAACAGCCGCCAGCACAGCAGGGCCGCCAGCGCAAGCAGCAGGGGCAGCAAAAAACGGCGCTTGCCGGAAAAAAAGCCGGGGGCAGAAACAATGCCCTGCCCAAGTTGCAAGTCGGACATTATATGTCAACTCCCTGCGATAGCGGAGTAAATGTTACGCGAAACACAGCTTCGCCGCCTGCCGGGTCAGAGACAAGATCAAGCTGCCATCCAAGCCGCTCGCATGCCCTGAGCGCAAGTGAAAGCCCGAGGCCCGCACCACTGCCAGCCTTGGGCGCGCAACGCACGCCCCTGGCAAAGATATCCACTCCGGACGGGATGCGCCCGCTGTTGCGCACGCACAGTTCGCCCGGAGTGAGAACCACAGTGGCGCACCCATTTTCCGTGTACTGACAGGCGTTGTCCAGCAGATTGTTAAACACTATGCCCGCCAGCTCTTTTTGCCCGCGCACCAGCACGCCTGAGGCTATATCCGCCTGCAGCACCACGGGCGGGCGCTGTTCCGGTCCGCTGAACGGAGGATGACCGACCGCGCCGTCACCAGGCGGGCTCGCGGTACGATTAAGACTCGCAGCGCTGCAAGCGGCTGTCGCCGCCCCTTTGGCCGGGGAGGCGGCGGCGCTGCCGTCAGATTCGCTCCGGCCAGGCTGACCTGCCAGACGCAACACGGCATCGCCCGCCATTTCAGCTACTATGCCCCATAGCAGGGCACTGCAGTCCAGCTCATGAAATTCGATTTCTTCCGGACGGCGGGCCAGCATCAGCAGGGTGCGCACGGTATTGGTCATGCGGCCTGTGGTACGTAAAAGTCGCTGCACCACGGGCGACAGACTCTCCCCCTGAGGCAGGCGTTGCAGCTGCAGCTCCAGAATTTCCAGACCGCCCTGCATGACCGTAAGCGGCGTGCGCAACTCGTGGCTCACATCGCCGGTAAAGTTGCTTTCGCGCTGTACAAAGCGTTGCAGGGCCTCCTCGCGCGCGGCGATGGCCCGCGCCAGCACGCCAACCTCGTCGTCAAGCCCCGTCAGGGGGATGGGCGGCGCACTCGCGCCAACCTGCTGCGCATCGGCCTGCAGGTATGCGGTGGAGCGCCCCTCTACCGCCGTGGTGAGCCTGCTCAACGGCCCTGTCAGGCGGCGGCTCATGACCACAGCCAATATCACGGCCAGCCCAAGCCCGCTGACGGCGCAGAGCAGCAAAATGCGGTTGAGACGTTTTTTCAGCGCCAAAAACGCGCCGGTGCCGCCGTTGAGCACATAGATGACGTCGTCCCTGCGCTCGATAAGAATAAATTCTTCCATGTGGTTGATGAAATGCAGCCCGTCGGGCATATCCCGCCACTCTTGCGGCACCTGCTTGCCTACAAGAAAACGCCAATGCATGACCACCGCGAGGTCTTCGCCGTAGTACAGATTGCCTCCGCCGTTGTCTTCAGCCTCCCAGGCACGCTTTTCCGCCTCGATAAAGGCTTCCATCACCGGTCTGGCGTGCCAGCCCACCAGGTAGGTTCCCAGCGAATCAAACGACAGCCGCCCCACTATCCCCAGGGCCGCGCTCATGAGCAGGGCCAAAAACACAAAAGCCGCCAGCAGACGGCGACGAATGCTCGTCCTGCGGCGGGGAGAGGCGGCACAGCCGTCTGCAGCGTAAACGCGAGGGGTGGGAGGCCTGCGCATCAGTCGGTTTCTCCGGGGTCAGTGCTCAGCCGGTAGCCGACATGCGGCACTGTGTGCAGCAGGGGCAAGGCAAAAGGTTTATCCAGCTCGCGCCGCAGCTCGTGGATGTGCGTGCGCAGGGCGCTGCCTTCGGGCGGGTCGTCGCCCCACAGACTGTGCTCGAGATCTTCTCGCCGCACAAGCCCCGGCGCAACGCGCACCAGCTCGTCAAGGATGCGAAAACCCGTGGGGCTCAGCCGCAGACGGCGGCCCTGACGCTCGGCCCAGTGCTCGCTCGCATTGAATGTCAGATCAGCGTAGGTCCACACTGCGCCGCCATCGGCGGCATTGGCGGCCGACATGCGCCCCCGGCGCAACAGCGCGCGTATTCTGGCTTCGAGTTCCTTAAGGGCAAAGGGTTTGACAAGGTAGTCGTCCGCCCCGGCTTCGAGACCCTGCACCCTGTCGGCCACGGCATCCCTGGCGGTCAGCATGATGACTGGCGTGTGGCGCTGATGCTTTTCGCGCAGGGCGCGGCACAGGTTTATACCGTCAAGACCGGGCAGCATCACGTCAAGCACGATGCAGTCAAAATGCTGCTCAAGCGCCATGGACAGGCCAGTTTTGCCATTGCGGGCGCAGTCTAGTTCATAGCCCAGCGGCTCAAGAAACGCGTAAAGGTTGGCGAGGATGTCCTCGTTGTCCTCCACAAGCAAAATGGCAATGGGCATGTCAGCGCCTCGCCGGGCCGGACTTTTGGGGGGCGGGGGCGACCTCCGGCATATCCTTGGCGGTAATGGGGCCGATAATGGAGAGCGAATCCACCTCAACCTCGTTAGGACGCTTGCGGTTCCAGTCCACATGGCCCAGCAGGCGAACCTTGTCCTTGGGGGTGATGGTGAGATGCTCAAAAACCTTGTTTTCTATTTCAACCACAACCTGCCCGCTGTGGTCTTCAAACAGGTAGCGGTGCTTGCGCCGGGGCAGTTTTTCCACCAGATGCCCCTCAAGCTCGCAGGGGGCGTCGTCCTGCGCGCCAAGCACGTCAACGGCCCGGGTTACGGTGGCCGCAACCCCAGGCCCTTCAAACCCTGCCGCGCACGCGGTTTGCCAATTCAAAACCACAAGGCTGAATACCATGCACAAAAGCATGGAACAAAGGGCGGGCCGCACTGTTTGCATACTGTTCTCCGAAAGGCCGGGCTGCGCCGCCGGGTGGATAGAAATATTCTGTGGCAGAGGCAGGACAGGTAGTTGAAGGTGACAGGGCAAAAAGATTTCCGATGCCCGCGCACTGTGGCGCAGCCTGCGGGCATCGGAAACCATCGCAATCTGTTGCAATAGAAGCTGGCTACTGCTGCATTTCAGCCTTACGCACAGCCATCACGCCTTCCTTGCCGGCCTTGACGACCATAACGCCGGTCAGGTGAACCTTGCTCTGCGCTTCGAGGTGAGCGGCAGCGGCGGCCTTTTTGCCCAAAACCACGGTCATGCGGCCTGTGCCGTCGTCAAAGATATAGCCGTTTTTCTTGCCCTGCATGGGTTCCACAATGGTACCGGTCACGGAAACAGGGGTTTTGTTGGCAGCGGCCAATGCTTTGGCTACCGTATCCACAGGGGCGGCTTTTGTCACGTGCTTGGTCTTGTGGGCGGCGGGAGCGGCGGTAGCGTCGGTGGTTCCGGCAGCATAGACAGGGGCGGCAAGCATCAGGGACACGAGCATGATAAGCAGATAACGCATAGTTCCTCCAAAAAGGTACGTAAAAAAATTGCACAGCGCCACATGTCGCGTGCGGCCTTACAGTGCAAATTATCGCGTCAACGAAGCGTTAAGAATTTTTCTGCCGCCGAGATTTATTTTTTGGGTCCATATTCCAGCGCTGTCTGCACCAGCACGGAGGCAGTCCTTGTGGTGCATGGGCAAAGCTGGTATGCTGCCATATATGAAAGAGCTTGATCCACACACAATCCGCCCCTGCCTTGTCTGCGGCGGAACCAATGTTCATCTGGAATCCCTGCTTCCCCCTGGCCGTAAACAGGAAGTGTGGCGCGTTGTCTGCTCTTGCGGGCAAACCTCGCAACAGTGGTCTGTATCGCAGGGTGCAGCCATCCGCGCATGGAACCGCAACCTCGCCAGCGAGCACGATATGGACAAAATTGCTGCGCCGGGCGTTACCCCCAAGAGCTGAGCAGCCTGCGCCACGTCTGCTGCGCAGCCACTCACACTGAGCCGTTTGCCCCAACCGCGCGCGACGCGAGCAGCCACGGGCAAACACGGCTCAATCAAGCTCTCTGCCCACCCACACAGCCCTGCCGATAATACGCACCATACCCGCCAGCTGGTCGCTGGTATCTGCCTCAATGGGGGCAAAATCAGGGTTGATGCTGGTAAGAATGAGCTTGCCGGGCATGGCGTCCAGCACCTTGAGATACACCATGTCTTCCACGCCCACGGCGTAAATTCTGCCGGGTATGGGCTCACGCTGGCTCTGGTCTATGAGCACCACGTCGTTGTTTACAATGCGTGGCCGCATGCTGTCGCCCGCAACACGCAGCAGCACCATTTGCGCCGGGTTGCCCTTGCGCCGCAAAAAGTCCCACCTGAAGGCGTAATGCCGCAACACATCCCCACCCGTTTCAAAGCTGCCCGTACCCGCTGACAGGCGGGCCTCGGCCATGGGCACCATCATGAGCCGCGCTTCGGCCGTATCCACGATGCCGCCGCCGCAATCTCCGCGCCCTGCCAGCAACCAGTCAAGCGAGCAGTCAAGGGCGTCGGCCAGGCGCACCGCATGGCTGCCCTTGGGCAGCTGCCCATTCTCGTACTGCTGGATGGTCGTCAAACTCAGCCCCACCGCCTCTGCAAGAACCTGCTTGTGTAAACCCAGGTTTTCCCTGCGCTGACGCATACGTGCGCCGAATGCCGATATCAGGGGCGCTTGCGCTGTCTTCATGATTATCCCTTGTTTTTTTATTGCTTCAAAGACCGGTCAAACAGCAGTATCCAATCCCGCTCCAAACGTTTATTTCATAAATTGGCGCTTCCGTTTATGCATACCTATATTCGTTTTCAATTAAATTCAAGTTTTCCTTAAAGCACAAAGAAAACTTTTTATTATGTATTAATACTTCGCTAATTTTGCCACATATTTATCATTTTTATTAAATTAAATAAGTATGTTAAAACTTTTCTTATTATTAAAACTTTTCCTTGACTATCTACTAAAATAATGATTTTTCTATTTTACGGCCCGTTAATTTAATTTTCTATTTTTGGAGCATAGCATGTCCGCATTTTATGACGATATCCAAAACCTGAGCGCTGTGCTGGATTCCTTACACTCAGGCGTGTGTGCCTTCCAGCAACCGGTTTTGCGCCTTGTAATCGACCACCTGCGTCTGCTGGCCAGCCAGAGAGAGCAGGAAGCCCCAGCGCAAGCCCCCCCCAGCTCGCAAACCCCGCCCGCACCGCCGGTATTACCCGCATATCTTATCCTGGCGCGCACCTGCCCTATTGTGGAGACGCGCTATGACCAATAGGCGGATTGAAGCCGACGCGCCGGAGCATATACCGGCGGAAGCGGTTCAAATGGATAAAACACCCCCTGCCGCCGCAGCAGGCAGGGGGTGCAAACGATGCAAGAGAGACAGCGCCTGGGGCGACGCCCTGAGCAGAAACGATGACGAACGACAGTGGCGCTGCCTCATCAAGCACCTGCCGGACAATGCCCGCCAGATATGGACGGCGCTCAATGACCTGCACCAGTTCTGGCTGGTGTTGCAAGGTTTTGGCGGTCAGAGCATCCGTGTGCCCCGCAGCCTGCCCAAGGACAAAGGGCACTCGCTACGCAAAAAACTGGGGGTTGCGTGTCTGCGCAAGCTTATGGCGGTTTTTGGCGGCACCAGCCTGTACGTGCCGCGCTGTTCGGCATTGATGAACCGCCTTCGCCAACGCGACATCACCAGGGATTTTTCGCGCAGCACCCGGCGTGGCGCGAGCAGCACGGCGGCAGTGTCCAGTCTGGCCCGCCGGCACGGCATATCCGACCGCCGCGTTTGGCAGATTTTGAAAAAGGAAAACTCCGTTCCTCCGCAGACTCGGTTGCTCATGAAGCTTGGCGACTCCGCCCGGCCCGCAACGGACAGGCCCGACGCCAGCCACTGACGCAAATCAGGCGCACGCATCCCCGACAAAAATTTTAAGCCAGCAAATTTGCTGGCTTTTTTTGCGCCCAACTGCGCAATTACGCGCTTTTTGTCGCTCAAACCGGCTCCAGGCAATGCTTTTGCCCTGCTGAAACGTTTCAGTCTTACGCGCGGCTCGCTTTTTGGCATGTTGTGCACACGCCGCCGCTGTGGCTGCCAACAAAGCAAGGAGAGCGTCATGACAAACATGTTTGAAACAGCCCATGCATTCACCGCCCAGTGGGAAGGCGGACTGACCGACCATCCGGCTGATCCGGGCGGCTTGACCAACTATGGGGTCTCGCTGCGCTGGGTGCAGGATCTTGCCCGACAGGCCCGCCAGGAATGCCTGCGCCAGCATAAAACCTGCGACGACTGTCCCAACGCCCGCACCGCGAGCTGCGCCTATTGCGGCCTTGATCTGGACATGGACGGCGATGTGGACGCCGACGACATCCGGGCCTGCACGCGGGCTCAGGCCGCCGCCCTGTTCAAAAGGCATTTCTGGGATGCCCTGGGTTGCGCGGCCCTGCCCCTGCCCCTGGCCGTCACGCTGTACGACGGCGCGGTAAACATGGGGCCAGGGAGGGCTGTCCGTCAGATGCAGCGGGGCATGAACGCCGTGGGCGAAGCCCAGCTTGACCACTACACCCCCATTGCCGAGGACGGCATCCCGGGCAGCCGCACAACGGAGCTGGCCGAAGCCCTTGAATCGACCAATCTGCACTGGTTTGCCGCGCGGCAGATACTGCGCCTGCGCGACGCCTTTTACCGCGACCTGGCCGCAAGGCGTCCGTCGCTGAAGGTTTTTCTTGATGGCTGGCGCAACAGGGTCAAGGCCCTGGCCCAGTATCTCGCCGACCTCGAACGGGAGGCCAACTAGCATGTGGTCCCTGCTCGGCACTCTCATTGGCGGCATCTCCGGCGTTGTGGGCAAAATTCTGCCCGACCGCAGCCAGCAAAATGAAGCCCAGAGCCGCATCAACGAGGCGGAGGTCAGCGGCGGGCCCGCCAGTCTGCTGCGTTTGTGGCGTTCGTTTCTGGGCTGGATGCTCACCCTGCTCTTTGGCTGGGAGGTTGCTGGCCGGCTCATCATTGTTCCCCTGTTATTTCCGGCATGGGGCGACCACCTGCCGCCTTCGGCCCTCAACCAGATCATGACCCTGCTGCTGGGTATGCTGGGACTGGGATTCTAGCCCCCCCAGACCGCCCTTTGACCGCACCCGACTGGTTTGGAGGTTAGCTGACCATGGACATTTTTTCTTCCACCGGGGCAAGCCTGCTTGTGCTGCTCGTGCAGGGGCTGTTTGCCTGGGCGCTGTGGAGCCTGAGGCGGGCCTTTGTGCGCACCGACGACTATTCGCTGCACGTGCAGCGCGACGCCAGGCGCGAGGCCGCCTCAGCCCGCAGGCTCGACGCGCTTGAGCAACACCTGCGCCTCGCCCCCGGCACTGCCGACATGGCTGGCCTGCAAAACGAGCTGGCGGCCCTTCGCGGCGAAATGCAGGCCCTCAACGCCCGCATATCGGGTCTAGATCGCCTGCTCGAACGCCTCGAGCACAACTTTGACCGGCACGAAGACCGCCAGAACCATACCCCCCACGTAGGCGTGCAGTACGGCTGCCGTGCGGGCGTGGATGCAACGGGAGGCTGCAACTGATGCCCTCCGTCAAACGCAGAGCGGCCGCACGCAACATGCCCCTGCTGGACAGCCTGGAGCAACGGCTCGATCTGCTTACCCGCACGCTCAGCGCCGCTGACATTGCAGAAAAAAGTATCGATATTGTTAAAGAAATTAAAGAATTGCACGCGATATTGCGTTCGCTGCGCGACGACGAACCAACCGAAGCCGAGCCCCGCATGGTGGTCGTGTGGGGCGGGCCGCCCAGCGCCGCGTCCGGCAGGCTGCCCCAAGCATCGCAAAAGGGCGGACGCAAAACCGGGCAAGCAACAGAACGCACCGCCAGCCACGCGGCCAACAACCAGCCAGGCGGCGTCAACACGCGACACAACCAGCCCGCGCAGCCAGTTTTACCTGCAACGTTATAAGGGTGTTAGTCCATGTCCCAGCCAGAACCGCACATCATCCCCTACAGCCCCCGGCCGCTGCAATGGCGCTTTCACGAGGAGCGTTCACGCTTTTGCGTGCTGCTCTGCCACAGGCGCTTTGGCAAAACCGTGGCTGCGATCAATGACCTTGTGCGCCAGGCTTTACGCGTGGGCCGGGACGACTGGCGCGCTGCCTATGCGGCGCCCTTTCTGGGGCAGGCCAAGGCTGTGGCATGGGATTACTGCAAACGCTTTGCTGGGGCCGTGCCAGGCACGCGATTTCTCGAAAGCGAGCTCGTCTGCGTGCTGCCCGCGGGCGGGCGCATCCGCCTGCTGGGCACGGAAAACGCACAGGCCCTGCGCGGTCTGTATCTGGACGATCTGGTGCTGGACGAACCGGCAGATATGCCCCGGCAGGTCTGGACGCAGGTGCTGCGCCCAATGCTGGCCGACCGTCAGGGCCGGGCGCTGTTTTGCGGCACTCCCCAGGGCACGGACAACCTGCTCTACGACGTGTGGCAGCAGGCTGGCGCGGATACCCAAGGACTGTGGTCGCGGTTTCGCTTTCCCGCTTCCGAAACGGGCTACCTGCCCGCAAGCGAGCTGGCGGCTGCCCGCCGGGGCATGGATGAAGCCGAATACCTGCAGGAATTCGAGTGTTCGTTTGCCGCAGCCGTGCGCGGGGCCTACTACGCCCCCCTGCTTGATGCTGCGGAACGCGAGGGGCGCATCCGCCCCCTGCCCTGCACGCCGGAGCTGCCCGTGCACACCGCCTGGGATCTGGGCATGGATGACGCCACGGCCATCTGGTTTTTTCAGGTCGAGCCTTCGGGCTGCTGGCGCATCATAGACTATTACGAAGCTTCGGGCGAGGGCCTGTCCCACTATGCGCAGGTGCTGGCCGCCAAGGCCCGCCCGGCGGATGGGGCCGGGACGCCGCTGGCTGCGGAGGGCGCCCTTGCCGGACGGGGATTTGTGTACGGCACGCACATTGCCCCGCACGACATCCGCGTGCGCGAGCTGGGTACGGGCCAGAGCAGATGGGAGAGCGCCGCCCGGCTGGGCATCCGTTTTACCATGGCTCCGGCACTGTCGCTGGCCGACGGCATAGACGCCCTACGCAGGCAGTTGCCGCGATTCTGGTTTGATGCGGCAGCCTGCGCCCGGGGGCTCAAGGCCCTGCGTGCTTACCGGCGGCGCTGGCGGGCTGGCGCGGCCCAGGGCGAGCAGGCGGGTTCTGGCCCTCTGCACGACTGGGCCAGCCACGCGGCGGACGCTCTGCGCTATGCCGTCACTGGTTTCCGCCCGCAGCAGGAGGTAGCCCCCGGCGCTCGCCGCGCCCGCACCAATTATGATTTTTTTGGAGGCAACTGATGCGCTTATGCTACGCGCCCATTGCGGATCAACCCGCCCGCGACGCCGTGTTTCTCCGCATGCAGGCCGAGGGGCTCACAGCCTGCGCCATGAGTTCCCTGGCCAGCCCCTCGCTTGCGCAATGGCAGGACATTACAGCACCCACGCGCGGCGTACTGGTGGGTTGTTACGCCACAGTCAGGGGGCAAACCGGCGCAACCCCTGCAGATCCCGCGCACCTGCTGGCCTGCGCCATGTTCAGCCCCCGACGCGGGCGGGTGTGGGAATTTGACTTCACGACCTTCCGCCAGACGGCTGGTCTGGCTGTCCCCATGGCTCGCGGAGTTCTGGGCTGGGCCTTTGAGCACCTTGACTGCTCTGCCGTCATGGGGCTGTGCCCCGCCCCCAACCGCCACGCATGGCGTCTGGCCGAAAGCTGCGGTTTTCGCCTGCTGGGGCGCTTGCCCGGGGCATGTCTACACGCCCGCAAAAGGTCGTGGGTCGACGGCATGCTTGTGCTCTGCACGCCGCAACATCTGACAGCAGCCGACAACTGTGATCTTCAACAATCTTAGCCGCAAGGAGCCTATCATGGGATTTGGAGGAGGCGGCACGCCCGACGTGCCCGCAGTTGCGCCCGTGCCCAAACCGGAAGTGGAAAAACCCGTAACCGAGGCCGCCTCGGCGGCGCGTCAAAACCAGAGGGACAAGGCCGCCAAGGCCGCAGGCATCAACGGCTCTGTGTACACAAGCCCGCTCAGCCGTAGAGACGCCACCACCAAAACCTTGCTGGGGCAGTAATATGACCGACTCGCCCGATATTGCGGCAAGGCCGGCCGCCCAGACAGCAGGCCAAAACCCAGAGGATGTGCAGGCGTTGTCGCGCCGTCACGATGCCCTGCTGCAGCGCCGCGCCCCATGGGACGCAGCATGGCAAAGTCTGGCGGACCATTTTTTGCCCACCCGCTGCCGGCTCAACCCGCAGACGGATGCGACGGAAGAAGGCCCCATGCTCAACCGGGGGCTTGTGGACGCCACGGGCATTCTGGCCATGCGCACTCTGGCGGCTGGCCTGCAGGGCGGGCTGACCAGCCCCGCGCGTCCGTGGTTTCGCCTGAGCCTTGACGATGTGGAGCTTGCCCGCAGCCGTGCGGGTCAGGCATGGCTCGACGAAGTNGCCACGCGCATGCGCTCGGTTTTTCAGCGTTCCAACTTCTACAACGCCATGCACACCCTGTACGGAGAGCTGGGCACCTTTGGCACCGCCTTTGTTTTTGAACTGGCCGACCCCGTGCATGGATTTCGATTTATCCCTCTGTGCGCCGGTGAATACGCCCTCGACTGCGACGCCGCGCGCAGGGTGGATACGGTTTTTCGCCGCAGCGCCATGACCCTGCGCCAGATNTCCCAGGCATTCGGTCCCGAGGCCATGCCCGACACCCTGAGAGAGGCGGCGCGGCGTAATCCCGAAGAAAGGCGCAACGTCATCCAGGCGGTATACCCGCGCGAAAATGAGCGCCTATCGCAGCAAGACCCGGTCCGCATGCCCGTGGCCTCGGTCTACTGGCTGGAAGGGCGCGACGGCAACCGTCAGGCTCTGCGGGTTTCGGGCTTCCGGTCGTTTCCCGGTTTTGGGCCGCGCTGGGACGTGGCGGGCAACGACGTGTACGGGCGCTCGCCCGCCATGGACTCCCTGCCCGACTGCCGCATGCTGCAGCAGATGGGCGTCACAACGCTCAAGGCCATCCACAAATCCGTGGACCCGCCCATGAGCGTGGCGGCAGGCTTGCGCTCCGTGGGTCTCGACCTGACGCCCGGCGGCGTCAACTATGTGGACAGCGCACCGGGGCAAAGCCCCCAGGCGGCCACGCCCCTGCTGCAGATCAACCCCGATCTGGCCACAGCCCGCAAGGCCATGGAATCGGTGCAGGACCAAATACGCAAGGGGCTCTACAACGATCTGTTCAAGCTCATTCTGGACGGGCGCAGCGGCGTTACCGCCAGCGAAATAGCCGCCAGGGAAGAAGAAAAACTCATTCTTGTGGGGCCGGTGCTGGAACGCCTGCACGACGAGCTGTTTATCCCGCTGATGGACCGCACCTTTGAGTGCATGCGCGACCTCGACATGCTGCCCCCCTGCCCGCCGGAGCTGGCTGGCCGTCGCCTGAGGGTGGAGTTTGTGTCGCTGCTGGCCCAGGCGCAAAAGCTCGTGGGCATCAGCGCGGCGGATCAGTATCTGGCCCTTACCCTCAGGGCTTCGGCGGCCTGGCCGGAAGCNCTGGACACCCTCAACGTCGATCACCTGCTGGACAATTATGCCGAAAGCCTTGGCCTGCCCGTGAGCCTCACGCGCTCGGCGGAGGAACGCGCGCAGCTGCGCAACGCCCGGGCCGAGGCCGCGCAGGCGCAGGCAGTAACCCAGGCTGTGGAAAAANGCGTGGGCATGGTGCGCGAGCTTTCGCAAAGCACGCTGACCGGCCCCGATGGCCGCCAGGGCAGCGCGCTTGACGCTCTTGCGCGGCTGCTGCGCCGCGCATGGCCGGGCTCCGCCGCGCATGATGCCACTAAGGATGCCCCTGCGCAGCAGGCGCGGCCCGAACCGCCAGNCTTCAGAAAAAATGCTTTGGCTGCCCCCCCCGCACCGGGGGCCGGGCTTGCCGAACAGATGGAGAATGATTGCAGTGATCCTGCCCCCCCCGCACCGGGGGCCGGGCATGAGCTCCAGCCCAAAAGGAGCTGCTGATGGATGCCCCCCTGATGGACGTTTTTGCCCCATACGAACAGGCGGAAAATCCCTCAAAGCCAGCCAGTCAGGCCGTCGCCCTCGACCGCGCCATGCGCATGGCGGTGGACGGGCTTATGGGCACGCCTCAGGGCCGTTTGCTGCTGCGCTGGCTGCTGCATCTGTGCCGCAACTTTTACGCCGAGGATGTGGGGGACGCGCCCCAACAGGCGGAAAGCGCCCGACTTTTTTATACCGAGGGCCGCCGCATGGTGGGCATGCGCCTTATACGGCTGCTGCAACAGGCCAACCCCGGCCACCTCCCCTTACTGCTGCAAACCAAGGAGAACGACGCACATGATCTCAGCACCTTCTGACCTTGCCATGCCCCAGGGCGACACTGCCCCGGCGGGCGACACGCAACATGAAGCGGCGGACAACAGCGGCAACAACGCTCCCGCCCCCGCCCCCGCGCAGCAGACCCCGCCCCCCGGCGAGGCAACCCCCGGCCAGAAGCCCCCGCAGGAGGACCCCTTTGCCCTGCGCCTGCGCGAGCACGAGGCCAGCCAGCGGCAGCACTGGCAACAACAGATCGGCCAGTGGCGCAAGGAGGTCACGGAAGACCCGCAGCTGGGCGGCGCAAACCTGCCCGCAACTGTTGCCCGCGCCCAGCTTGCCCTTGACCGCTTTGACGAGGGCAAACGCATTGGCCAGCTGCTGGAGCAGACCGGCTACGGCAACAACCCCGACGTGCTGCGATTTTTCAACCGCCTTGCCGACGCCCTCATGGAGGACGGGCTGGTGCAGGGGCAGGCGGGCGGCGGCATGCCGCCGCTTGAGGAGCGCATGTACGCGGGCTGGAGCTCGCGCAACGGCAGGGCCTGAGCAGTACCCGCCGCAACGCGGCTTTCACTGACGCTCATTGCAAAACGCACTAACACACGAGGGTATTATGGCTAATTCCATGGGTTTGGTGGTGTCCCTGGCTGAAATGGAACAGTTCTACCGCGGCGACAAGGCCGGGCAGATCATCGAGCTGATGAACAAGACCAACGACATCATGGACGATGTGCTCTGGATGGAATCAAACCAGAGCGACGGCCACCTCACCCGCATCCGCACAGGCCTGCCCGAAGTTTACTGGCGCAGGCTCTATCAGGGCACGCCGCCCTCCAAGTCGCAGTGGAGCCAGGTCAAGGAAGGCTGCGGCATCCTTGAGGCCATCATGGAGCTGGACGTGGAAGAGCTGCGCCTCTACGGCAGCCGCGACAAGGTATTTCGCATGAGCGAGGGCGTGGCCTTTGCCGAGGCCATGCGCCAGAAGGTCGCCACCACGCTGTTTTATGGCAACAGCAACATCAACCCCGACGAATTCAACGGCCTTGCCATGCGCTATCCGGCGCAGGACGCCAAAAACGTGCTTGATGCAGGAGGGCGCGACGCCGACGGCTGCACCTCGCTGTGGCTTATTTCGTGGGGTGCGCAGTCGGTTCACGGCATCTACCCCAAGGAGAGCAACGGCGGCCTCTCGCACGAAGACCTCAAAACCTACATGGCCCAGGACCCGGATGGCCGCAAATATCAGGTGGTGGGCGACAAGTACAACTGGCGCTGCGGCCTTGCGGTGCGCGACTGGCGCGGCATCGTGCGCATTGCCAACCTGCCGGTGTCCGCGCTTGGCAAACGCAAGGGGCAGAGCGGATTTGTGGATCTGCAAAAGCTGACCATCGAAGCCAAAAACCTCATGCCCCAGCATTTGCGCCAAAAGGCTGTTTGGTACGCCAATGCCGACGTGCTCACCGCCCTTGAGCTGCAGAATTCCGACGCGGGCAACGTGCAGCTGCAGTACGGCGAATTTTTCGACTCCAAGGCCGTGCCCGTGCTGCATGGCCGGCCTGTGCGCCAGTGCGACGCCATTCTCTCCAGCGAGGCCGTGCTGTAGCGCACGGGTCATGAGCGGAGGCAGCGGTTTCCAGAGCCTCTGCCCCGCAAAATATCACGCTTTCGGCCCCCAATTTTTACCCAAACGCCTGTCAAAGGAGCCACCATGTCCATCATTGACCGCAACAGCATTTTTTTTGAAGGCCCCCTTACCGCCAACGCCGCAGGCAACCCTGTGCCCCTCACCGGCCTTAAAATTCCGGGCCGCATGGAACCCATACCCCTGCGTCTGTCTGTCACCGAGGCATTCTTGCCCGCAGAGACGCAGGGCCTGACCATCAGCATGGAGCAGTCCGACAGCGCCGACGGCCCCTGGACCGCCGTTGCCGACGCCAGCGTGACCATCGCCAACACGGCTGAAGCTCCGGGCCTTGCCCTGGGCGCCCGCCCCTACCTGCGCTTTTTGCCTCAGGGCGCGCGGCTCGGCTGGCTGCGGCTTTCATTCGCCTTTACCCCGGTGGCGGGCAAAACCGTCAGCGCCGGGCGCATCTTTGCCGCCCTTACCCGTGAGGAAGACCTGCCCTACGAGCCCGCCATCATGGCAGGCTAGCCTTCCGCAGGCGGTAGCCTGCTCGCGCGCCTTCGCAAACCTTCCGGGCGGGTCTGCCTCCCGGAAGGTTTGCGGTCATCCCACTTCAGCACAGGATTCGTTATGACCATCAGCCAGATAAGCGTGTGGAACCGGGCGCTTGGTTTTTTGGGTACGCGCAGCGTTGCCTCCGAGCAGGAAAATACGCCCGAAGCCCTGCAGTGCCGTCTGTACTGGGATTCCGCCCGGCGGCAGGTGCTGCGGGATTTTCCCTGGAGCTTTGCCCAGCGCCGGGCCTGGATGCCCCTTGTGCCGCTGCCCGACGGCTACGCACCGGAATTTCGCTTTGCCTACGCCCTGCCCGACGACTGCCTCAAGGTGCATGAGGTGCGCCACGAGGGTATTGCCTCCCGTCCATTTTGCCTGGCCCAGAACGCGGCTGGCGACGGCTCTCTGCTGCTTACCGACGCGGCGCGCGCCCTCGCCCTGTACACCGAGGATGTACGCAACAGCCGCCTGTTTGACGACCTGTTTGCGCACATGCTCTCGCGCAAACTGGCGGCCCTCATCGCCGCGCCGCTGCTCAAGGGCAGCAGCCAGAAGGCCGCCGAGCTGGAGCAGCTCTATGCCGACAGCCTTCCCCCGGCCCGCAGCGCCGCCGCCTCGGAGCGCAGCGACCGCCCTACGGAAGACCCCTGGATTGCCGCGCGCTGAGTCAGGCGCAGCAACACCTTTAACCCAGCAAGGAGTCAGGCATGACCCTGCCCTACAGCCCAAGCCGCGCCGTGTACCAAGGCAACGGGGCGGCTACGGCTTTTCCTTTTGCCTTCAAGGTCTGGAGCACAGACCAGCTCAGCGTCAGCGTCACTTCTCCCGACGGGTTCACCACTGCGGCGCAGGGCTGGACGGCAAGCCTTGGCGAATGCGGCGGCACGCTGACCTATCTGCACGAGGACGCGCCGTTGCCTGCGGGCTGGCGGCTGGCCATCGTGCGCGACATGCCCTTTGCCCAGAGCATAGACCTTGTTTCGGCCTCGCGCTTTGATCCACAGGTGATCGAGGACGGGCTCGACCAGGCCACTGCCGAATTGCAGCAGCTCAACGAAAAAATTACCCGCGCCGTCATATTGCCAGCCACCAGCGACCAGTCGCCCGAAGATGTGGTGCGCTCCTTGTGCAACAGCCGCGACGAGGCGGCGCATCACGCCGCAGCGGCTGCAATCTGCGCGCAGGAGGCAGCGGCCAGCGCCACGGCGGCCGCCAACAGCGCCAACACGGCAGCGCAGACAGTGCAGACAGCAGCCGCAGACGCCGTAAACGCGGCCACGGCGCAGGCCGACGCGGCAGAACTGGCCGCACAGGCGGCGGCACAATCTGCAGAGGCTGCAGCTGCCGCCTCGGGCGGCATGGCCCCGCGCATGGATGCGGCGGAGCAGATAAACACGCAGCAGGACAACCGCCTGGATGTGGTGGAAAACGGCGTTGCCGCCATATCCACAACGCTGATCGGCAGCATACAAACCCTGCTGTGCGCCGACGGCTACGTGCCTAACGGCTGCGTACCGGCCAACGGCGGCGAGTACACGCGGGCGCAGTTCCCTAACCTGTATGACACCTATCTTGCTGGCGGCAAGCTGCTTACCTGCACATACGCCGCATGGGCCACACAGGCCGGTTTAACGGGAAACTGCGCCAGGTTTGCGCTCGATGCTGATAACCAGAAATTTAAGGTCCCGTTGCTCAAGGACGGCGACAGCATCACGCAGGCTTCCAGCTCCGCAGAGCTGGGCAAAAGCGTAAAGGCAGGGCTGCCGAACATCACGGGTACACTCGACGCTAACGTACGCACATTGGACTATGCCCATATCGCATCTGGAGCGTTTTCCAGATCGGTGTCGCCCATCGTCTGGCAAGGGGTGTCGGACAGTGGCGGATCAAACCAGAGCAGATTCACATTCCGCGCAAGCGACTCAGATTCAACTTACGGCAACTCCACCACTGTTACCGATGAGCAGGTACGCTTGCGGCATTTTGTGGTTCTGGCCTCCGCGCAGAACAGCGCCAGCGTGTTCGACTGGTCGAATTACATGGCGGCGCTCGCTGGCAAAGCCAACGTAGATTTGAGCAACGCCACGGGCAACGCCATTGGTCTGTACCTGTACGCCCGCGATGAAAAGACATCGGGAACGCATGGGGGAACGTCCGCTGCTGCCGCATGGCAAACACGCGACCTTAACACAGTAAAAAACAACAGCCTGAGTGGCGCGTCGCTGGCGAGCAACAGGGTTACACTCCCTGCCGGTCGGTATTATGTGCGTGGCAAAACTCCGGCGTACGCAGCCTCTAATACCCGGTGCGCAATATACGATGCTACAAACTCTGCATATCTGCTGCATGGAAACTCCATGACTGCAAATCAGTCGTACTATGGCTACGTTTGCCCAGAAGTGGAAGGCGAGTTTACGTTGGCGGCGCAAACGTCAATTGAACTTAGGATGTACACAGGCAGCGCAATAGGTTCATACGGTCTCGGATTCGCCGTAGGGGCTGCAAATATAAGCGAAGTCTACTCGGAGCTGCGCATATGGAAAATGTAATCGACATTCGCATAGCCCTTGAGCAGCTGGGAACCGGCTGGCAGTTTGGCGGCTCGGTAACGGCGGGCACGCATGAGGCTTGGGACGCCGTGTTGTGGGAGGGCACGCGCAGCAAACCCTCGTGGGGCGAGCTGTGCGCAGCGCATGCCACGGCCACAACTGCAGCGCAGTTCATCGCCCTGCGCTCGAATCGTGATGCACTGCTTGCTGATACGGACAAGATGCTGCTGCCCGATTACCCCATCACGGCTGAGGCTCTGGCGCAGGTCAAAGCCTACCGCGACGCCCTGCGCGCCCTGCCGGAGCAGCCCGGCGCGCCGTGGGACGGGGGCGGTGCGGCGACGCCTTGGCCTGCCGCCCCCAGTACGCCACAGGCGGAGCAGCCATGCGCGTAGCCCTGCAAAACTTTACCGGCGGCGAAATCGCGCCCACGCTTTCAGCCCGATACGACCTCTCCCGCTACCGCAACTGCGTTGCCTGCATGGAAAACATGTTGCCCGGTCTGCACGGCGATGTGGCCAGAAGGCCCGGAACCCAATTTTTGGCCGAACTTGACGCCAGCGCCGTGTTGCTGCCCTTCAGCTTTAGCGCTCTACCCTCGCAGAATTTTGTTCTCGTACTGGGCCAAAAAACCTTGCGTATTGCCACCATCGAGGGTTTTACCGACGCGGGCGTCATTGCCACGCCCTATGCGGCGGAAGATCTGCTTGCCATCTGCCACGCACAGGTGGGCGACGTGGTCTACCTGGCCCACCCGGCCTACCCCCTGCACAAAATTATACGGCGCGAGGCCGCAGGCGGCTCCTACGCCTGGAGTCTCGAGCAGGTGGAGCTCAACACCTCGCTGCCCGCGCCCGCCGCGCCAAGCCTGTCGTTTTCGGGCAGCGGCGGCAGTTACACACTGCGCTACAAGGTGACGGCGGTGGACGCCAACGGCAGGCAGTCGCTGGCATCCCCCGCAGGGGAGTGCCCCTCGGCGCGCCACCCATCCGACTGGGTGGTGGGCAACAGCACAAACATAAGCTGGTCCGCCGTGGACGGCGCGGCAGAATACAACATCTACCGTGAAGAAGCGGGCTATTTTGGCTTTATCGGCGTATCGTCCTCCACCAGCTTCAGCGACCAGAACTACAAGGCCGACACCACCGACACCCCCGGCGAAGACTGGAACCCCTTTGCCGACGGCAACAATCCCGGCGTGGTGGCCTTTCACCAGCAGCGGATGGTGCTGGCCGCAACGCCTGCCACGCCACAGGCTTTCTACATGTCGCGCACGGGCGATTTTGAGTCGTTTCGCAAGTCACGCCCGCTGCAGGACGACGACCCCGTGGAATACCTCATTGCCTCCGGCTCCATCGATTCCGTCACCTGGATCGCCAGCTTCGGCGATCTGCTGGTGGGCACGGCGGGCAGCGAGTACAAGGCAAGCGGCGGCGACGGCACAGCCATAACGCCGCAAAAGGTCAGCATCACGGCCCAATCGTACTGGGGCAGCGCGGGGCTTGCGCCCATCATCATCGGCAATTCTGTGCTGCACGTGCAGCGCCACGGCTCGCGCGTGCGCGACCTTTTTTATTCGCTTGAAAAAGACGGCTACGCGGGCAACGACCTTTCCATCCTTGCGCCTCATCTGTTTGAGGGCCACACCATCAAGCAGTGGACCTACCAGCAAACGCCCGGCTCAACCATCTGGTGCGTGCGCGACGACGGCCTGCTGCTGGCCTTTACCTACATGAAGGAGCACGACATCTGGGGCTGGTCGCGCCACATCACCGACGGCAATGTGCTCTCGGTGGCGGCTGTGGCCGACAAGACCGGGGATGCGCTGGCCATGGTGGTGCAGCGAAAAATAGCCGGACAGACACGCTATTTTCTTGAGCGGCTGGCCCCGGTCTGGACAGACAGCCAGCCCATTGCCGACGCCTATTTTGTGGATTGCGGCCTGAGCATACGCGCCGCCGCCCCCACCAGGGAAGTGGCTGGGCTCGAACACCTGGAAGGCTGCTCGCTGGCCGTGCTGGCCGACGGCAGCCCGGTTGAAGGCTGCGTGGTGCGCGGGGGACGCATAGAACTGCCCTACGCCGCCACGGCAGTACAGGCCGGTTTGCCCTATGTTTCCGTGCTTTCGCCCCTGCCGGTAGAGAGCGACCTCAACTCTGGCACAACTCTGGCGCACGGACGCGCCTACGGTTCATGCTCGCTGCGACTCTACCGCAGCGTGGGCGGTCAGTACGGCCCCAGCCGCACAGAGTTGTACGACCTGCCTTTTATGCCGGAGCGCTGGTCAGAGGCCGTACAGCCTTTTTCCGGCGATCTGGCCTGCGCCCCCTGCGGCGGATGGGACAATCAGGCGAGCATCTGGCTTGTGCAGCAACGGCCCCTGCCATTTCGCATCCTGGCGCTCACACTGGATATCACCTTTGCCTGACGAATCAACCCGTTACGCCCCAGCAAGGAGCACGCATGCTGACCATTGCAACAGAAACCTTTTCGCAGCTGGCGCACGAGGCCAGTCATCTTGCGGCTGCGCACTGGGACGAGGTGGAGGCCCCCCTGCACGGGCAGCAAACCTACGCCCTTGACCATACACGCTATGCTACCCTTGAAAGGCTGGGCATGCTGCACATCAGCGCAGCGCGCGGCCATACCGGCGCGGCAACGTGCCCGGACAGTCAGGGCCCAGCCGCCGACGGCAACCACGTCCTGCAGGGGCGGGGCAGTATCCCGCAAACACCGGGCAGTTGCAGGCCGCTGGCAGGCTACGCCGCCTTTACGCTGGTGGCCTGCCCCCACCGCCCGCAAACCCTGCTGGCGGCGCTGGACGGCCTGTATCTTGCCCCCTGGGCACGCGGCGGTCTGTTTGCCCTGCGGCTGCTGCGTCATGCGGAGACGGCCCTTGCCGCACGCGGGGTGGGGCTTGTGCAGTACAGTTCGCCAGCCGCCCGCCCATGTCATGCGCTTTACCGCCGTCTTGGGGCACAACCCACAGAAACCATCTGGCACAAGACGCTGCGGCTCAAGGCCAACACTGCCGCAGCGGACAGACAGGAGGAGACCCAATGGCCATAGCAACCAGCACAGCCGCCATGATCAGCGCCGCAGTGGCCCTTGCCGGGGCCGCAGCCGGAACGGCGGGCGCGGTGCAGCAGGCCGAAAACCGCCGCCAGCAGGAGGAATACCAGTCGGAGCTGGCGGCCCGCAACGCCCAACAGGCCGAGCTGAACGCCGAGGCTGCGGACGATGCAGCCCGGCAGGAGCGCCGTGCGGGCTATGAAGCGGCTCAGGCCAAAAGACAGGAAGCCGCCCGCATCATCGGCTCGCAACGCGCTGAGGCCGGGGCCTCAGGAGCGCAGACCGATGTTGGCTCCGCCCTGGATAAAAATCTGGACACCGCCGAAAAAGGCGAGCTGGACGCCCTCTCCGCCGAGCAACAGGGCCAAAGCAGAGCCCACATGCAAGACATGCGCGCCTGGAGCCTGCGCAACCAGTCGGCAGAGGCGGCATCCACCGCCGACTTTGCGGGGTCGCGGGCGGATACCGACTACCTTGGCCTGAGCAGCACCCTGCTCAACGGCGCGACGCGCGTCGGCCGTAATTTTTACACCATTGGCTCGCGCGGGCCGCTGTTGCCGTAGACAATCCACCCGCCACGTCAAGGCCCCCGCCGTCGCATTTGCGGCAGCGGGGGCCTTATTGTTGATATCTGTGGAAACCCCTGCGTAATGCCAGATAAAAACACGGCATTTACCTATTGACGACGCGCGGCCTGACATTACTTTTTATGGGCAGACGGTGCGAACAGGTGTAATCTGAACGCACGTCAAGGAAACGAGCCGACGGGGGAGCACGCATCATGGCAGTATCGTACAAGGATTATTATAAACTTCTGGGTGTGGAACGCGGAGCGGCTGCCGAGGAGGTATCCAAGGCTTACAAAAAGCTTGCCCGCAAATACCACCCCGACCTCAACCCAGGCGACAAGCAGGCTGAGGAGAAGTTTAAGGAAATCAACGAAGCCTATGAAGTGCTCAAAGACCCGGAAAAGCGCAAACTGTATGACCAGCTTGGCCCCAACTGGCAGCACGGCCAGCAGTTTCAGGGTGAACCGGGCTTTGAGAATGTGCATTTTACGTTCAACGGCAAAAATTTTGACGGTTCAGGCTTTTCAGACTTTTTTGAAACCCTGTTTGGAGGCGGCGGCCAATTTGGTGGTCAATATGGCGGCCCCTTTGGCGGGCAGGCCAGCGGGCGCGGGGCCAATTTTGGACCAGACCCCTTCGGCGGGTTTTCCGCCCGTCAGCGGCGCGGCCGCGACGTGGAGGCGGAGCTGGCGCTGAGCCTTGAGGAAGTACTGCGCGGCGGTCCGCGTTCGGTTTCTATAAACATGCCCGCAGGCACAAAAACCCTTGAGGTCAATGTGCCCTCAGGCATCCGCGAGGGGGCAAAACTGCGCCTCGCAGGGCAGGGGGACCCTGTGCCGGGCGGCACGCCGGGCGACCTTTTTTTGCGAGTGCGCTACCTGCCCCACGCGGTTTTCAAGATGGACGGCGACAACCTGCAGTGCGACCTGGCACTGGCCCCATGGGAGGCCGCGCTTGGCGCGCGGGTTGAGGTTCCGACCCTTGAAGGCAGCGTAGAGATGCAGATTCCCGCTGGTTCCAGCTCCGGGCGCAAGTTCCGCCTGCGCGGCAAGGGCCTTGGAGCGGGCGACAAACGCGGCGACCTGCTTGCAAGAGTCATGATCCGGGTTCCAGCCCAGATTACGGACGAAGAGCGCGACCTGTGGACCAAGCTGGCCGAAATTTCGGCTTTCAAGGCCCGCCCATAAGGAGCACCAGACAGTCGCCCGGCGGCTGCACACAGGGTTTGCATGCGTATTCCAGCGGCGCCGCCGCAGGCGGCAACCGATACGGTTACTGGTGGAGGACACAAATGAGCATGACCCCAAAAAAATCTTCACTGCCCGTGCCTTCAACGGTCATGGTCTGGCAGGAGTTTATTGAAGCCACGGGCATTGCGCCCGAGAGGCTTCAGGAACTGCTGGGCCTCGGCTGGATTGAAGCCCGCACCAGCGCGGCGCAGGATTTCCTTTTTCGCGATGTGGATATTTACCGCGTGCGCAAGCTTGAGCGCATCTGCTGTGATTTTGAGCTGCCCGTGCTTGGCGGCACCATCATCGTGGATCTGCTGGAGCGCATTGATTCCCTTGAGCGCAGGGTGCAACGGTTGCAGCATTTTGAAGAAGACTAGCCGGTAGAGCGCATGCCGACTCCCGGCCCCCAAATACATTTCGTCCGCCCTTGCGCGGACAAGGTGGAGGAAGCTTATGGACATCAACAAATTTACGGATAAAGCCCGGGAAGCCGTGGGGCAGGCCCAAAGTATTGCCGCAGGCATGGGCCATCAGGAGACGGATGCAGAGCATCTGGCCCTGGCCCTCACCCAACAGGAAAACGGCATCGTGCCCCGCATTCTGGAGCAAATGGGCGTGCAGCCCAAGGCCCTCAGCGTGGCCATTGAAGGAGCGCTGCGCAAGCGGCCCTCGGTCTCCGGCGGCGGCATGGACCCCAACAAGATCATGATTACCCAGCGGCTGGCGAAAATTCTGGGCGACGCCCAAAACGAAGCCAACCGCATGAAGGACGAATACGTAAGCGTAGATCACCTGTTTGCCGCGCTTACCGATGTTTCGCCCTCCTCGCCCCTTGGCGAAGTTTTTAAGGAATACAAGATCGCCCGTGCCCGCTTTGTGGCAGCCATGGACGAGCTGCGCGGCGGCGCGCGCGTTACCAGCGCAACCCCGGAGGACACCTTTGAGGCCCTGAACAAGTACGCACGCGACCTTGTGGAGGCTGCCCGCCAGGGCAAGATGGATCCGGTCATTGGCCGCGATGCCGAAATACGCCGCGTTATCCGCATTCTCTCGCGCCGCACCAAGAACAACCCGGTGCTCATAGGCGAGGCTGGCGTGGGCAAAACCGCCATCGTAGAAGGCCTGGCCTTCCGCATAGTGAAGGGCGACGTACCCGAGGGCCTCAAGGGGCGCAAACTCTTTGCCCTTGATATGGGCGCGCTCATTGCCGGCGCAAAGTATCGCGGCGAGTTTGAAGAGCGCCTCAAGGCCGTGCTCAACGAGGTGGAAAAAAGCGAAGGCCAGATCATCCTGTTCATCGACGAGCTGCACACCATCGTGGGCGCGGGCAAAACCGAAGGGGCCATGGACGCGGGCAACCTGCTCAAACCCATGCTGGCCCGAGGCGAGCTGCACTGCATTGGCGCAACCACTGTGGACGAGTACCGCAAGTATATTGAAAAGGACCCGGCCCTTGAGCGCCGCTTCCAGCCCGTGATGGTTGAAGAACCCACGGTGGAGGACGCCATCTCCATCCTGCGCGGGCTCAAGGAGCGCTTTGAGGTGCACCACGGCGTGCGTATCAGCGACTCGGCCATTGTTGAGGCGGTTGTCCTTTCGCACCGCTACATCACCGACCGCCAGCTGCCGGACAAGGCCATCGACCTTATCGACGAGGCCGCAGCCATGATCCGTACCGAGATAGATTCGCTGCCCGCCGACCTGGACGAGGTAAACCGCAAGGTCATGCAGCTTGAGATCGAGCGCGAAGCACTGCGCCGCGAAACAGACGCAGCCTCGCGCGAACGGCTTGAAAGGCTTGAAAACGAGTTGGCCGACCTGCGCGCGCAGCAGGCCAACATGCGCAAACAGTGGGAGAGCGAGAAAGGCTCCATCGACCATGTGCGCCAGATCAAGGAGCAGATCGAGCAAACCAAGCTTGCCATCGAGCAGGCCGAGCGCGCCTACGACCTCAACAAGGCCGCCGAGCTCAAGTACTCCAAGCTGCTTGAGCTGGAAAAGAAGCTGGCGGCCGCATCCGACGCGGGAGCCGAAAACGAAGGGCCGCGCCTGCTCAAGGAAGAAGTGCGCCCCGACGACGTGGCCGAAATTGTGGGCAAGTGGACGGGCATACCCGTGACCCGGCTGCTTGAATCCGAACGCGAAAAGCTGCTGCGCCTGGGCGACCAGCTGCACGAGCGCGTGGTGGGTCAGGACGAGGCCGTTACCGCAGTGGCCGATGCCGTGCTGCGCGCCCGCGCGGGGCTTTCCGACCCGGCGCGGCCCACGGGTTCGTTCATCTTTCTTGGCCCCACGGGCGTGGGCAAAACCGAGCTTTCCAAGGCCCTGGCCGAGGCCCTGTTTGATACGGAAGACAACATGGTGCGGCTCGACATGAGCGAATATATGGAGAAGCACTCCGTATCGCGGCTCATCGGCGCGCCTCCAGGCTACGTGGGCTATGACGAAGGCGGCCAGCTTACCGAGGCCGTGCGCCGCAAGCCCTATTCCGTCATTCTGTTTGACGAGATAGAAAAGGCGCACCCCGACGTGTTCAACACCCTGCTGCAACTGCTGGACGATGGACGCCTTACGGACAGTCAGGGCCGCACGGTGGACTTTCGCAACTGCATAGTGATCATGACCTCCAACATCGGCTCCATGCACCTGCTGGAAGGCATCTCGGCCGAAGGCATGCTCAAGGAAGGCGCGAGGGAAAGGGTTATGGAGGAACTGCGGGCGCACTTCCGCCCCGAGTTTCTCAACCGGGTGGACGAAACCGTGGTCTTTTTGCCCCTGCGGCGCGACCAGATTGCCCGCATCGTGGATCTGCAGGTCAACCGCCTGCGCAAACGGCTTGAAGACCGCAAGATAAAGCTTGAGCTTACCGACGCGGCCCGCAAGTTTATTGGCGACGCCGGGTACGACCCAGTCTACGGCGCGCGGCCCCTCAAGCGCTACGTGCAGCAGGCAGTCGAAACCCCGCTGGCCAAGGAGCTGGTGGGCGGCAAGATTCGCGACGGCCAGACCGTGGTTGTGGACGCGGCAGACGACAAGCTGCAGTTCCGCACCGCATAAGCGGCCAAGCAACAATACGCCAAACACAAGGGGGATTCCTGAGCAGGAATCCCCCTTTTTTGTCGCCAGTTGAGCCTTGCGGGTTTGATCCGCTACTGCGCTTAACTTCTGTAGGCGTTGCCCAGGGCGTCCGCCGACATAATGGCNGCGGCGACGCTTTCTTCCGTAACGGGAAANGGCATGCCGTGGATGGATTCTTCCGGCAGGCAGGCCTTGCGGGCCACCTTGCGCAGGTCTTCGGCGCTTATGTCCACAACGCCGATGTCCCTGAGGCAGACAGGCAGGCCCACGGAGGTGCAGAATTCCAGCACTTCGTCAATTTCTTCCGTGGGCGCGTTTTCCAGCACCAGCTGGGCCAGGGTGCCAAAGGCCACTTTTTCGCCGTGCAGATAGGCGTGGGTCTCTTCCAGCGCGGTGAGGCCGTCGTGGATGGCATGGGCTGCGGCAAGGCCGCCGCTCTCAAAGCCAAGGCCAGAGAGCAGGGTATTGGCCTCAATGACATTTTCCAGCGCCGGGGTTGCCAGCTTGGCCTGACAGGCCAGCACGGCCTTGTAGCCGTCATCGAGCAGGGTGCGGTAGCAGGCGGCGGCGAGGGCCTGAGCGGCCATGGTGCCTCTGGCGGGGGCGCAGTCGCCGGTGCGCGCGCCGCAGGGCAGCCCCGCGTTTACGGGAGCGCACGAGCGCTGACTGGCGCGCGCCTCAAAATAGGTCGAAAGTGCGTCGCCCATACCCGAAACCAGATACCGCAGGGGCGAGGCGGCAATGATGGAAACGTCCATCAGCACCACGTCGGGGTTGCGGAGAAAATAGGCGTAGTCTTCCATCTCGCCGCTGGNCTTGTAGATGACCGCCGAGTGGCTTGTGGGCGCGTCGGTGGCGGCGGTGGTGGGAACCACAATAAGCCCGTGCCCAGCGGCCACGCAGCGCGCCGTGTCCAGCGCCTTGCCGCCGCCAAGCCCCACGGTGCAGTGGCAGGAATGCTTGCGGGCCAGCTCGCTCAGGCGGGCGATTTCGTCGCGCGAGCACTCGCCCTGAAAATCCGTCTCCACAAAGGTAACGCCAAACTTGGCAGCTGTGGCGTCCAGCGCCTCGCGCACGCGCTTGACGCTGGTTTTTGTAGCGACCAGCAGGGCCGACGTTCCGTACTGCCTTACAAAATATCCAAGATTGAACAGTTCGTTTTCACCCTGCACATACTTGGACGGACAGATAAACGCTCTTCTCATGGCATGCTCCGCTACCGGCCTTGGACCGGGCTTGCAATTTTGTACGGCGACGGCCCAGGATCTTGCCCTAGGCGTCGGCCCTTGCACCCAACAGTGCTCGGGCGTAGTCCGCGCCGCTGAAGGGGCGCAGGTCTTCCATTTTTTCACCCAGCCCCACGTAGGTGATGGGCAGATGGTGCTGCATGGCTACGGCAATGGCCACGCCGCCCTTGGCCGTGCCGTCGAGCTTGGTGATGATAAGCTCGTCAATGCCTGCGGCCTCCTTGAACAGTTTGGTCTGCGAAAGGGCGTTCTGCCCGGTGGTAGCGTCGATCACCAGTATGGTGCGGTGCGGTGCGCCAGCGTGCTTTTTGCCCAGCACCTGACGTATTTTGCTCAGTTCTTCCATCAGGTTGACCTTGGTCTGCAGGCGGCCCGCCGTATCTACATAGAGCACGTCCACACCTTCCTGCAGCGCGCGGTCCATGGCCTCGTAGGCAACCGCAGCGGGGTCCGACCCGGCCGTGCGCGCATGAAACAGCGCCCCTACGCGCTCGGCCCAGACTTGCAGCTGCTCGATGGCGGCAGCGCGAAAGGTATCGGCGGCGGCAATCATGACCTTTTTGCCCTGCATGCGGTCGCGATGGGCCAGCTTGGCAATGGTGGTGGTTTTGCCCACGCCGTTGACGCCGATCATCAGCACGACCTCAGGCGGGTTAACGGCTGCGATGCGGCGCGGCGCNCGAAAAATCTCTTCCACCTCGGCCATGAGCAGCTCGCGCACCTTGACGGATTGCGTAACTTTTTCCTTGCGGGCGCGTTCTTTAAGGCGCTCCACCAGCTCGATGGAGGGCTCGTAGCCAAGGTCGGCCATGATAAAGAGTTCTTCCAGTTCTTCCCAGAATGCGTCGTTGAGCTCGCCATGCCCGGCAAACAGCGCGTCCAGCCCCTTGGCAAACTGCTCACGCGTGCGCGAAAGCCCCTGACTGATTTTGAGAAACAGGCGGTTGCGCTCGTCCTCCTCGTCTTCCATGTCGAGGGCAAGAGCCAGCCGGTACTGGAGTTCAGAGCGGAATTCCTCCACCTGCCGATAATCCATGCGGGCGAGCCAGCCCTGAAAATCACGCACGAAATTCTGCGCTTCAGCCTCTGGCGCATCAAGGGCGCGCAGCAAAAAGGACAGACGCTGCCACAGCAGATCACCCGCCTCGTCCACGTCTTCAAGCACAATGCCAAGCCATACGGAGAGCCGGGGTTCCGCCTCGCGCAGGCGCAGGGTAAGAGCTTCGCCGGCGGGGCCGGCGGCAAGGGGATGGGATGCGGAAGACGCGTCCGCAGGGGTTGGCGCCGCCTGTCCGCCTTCCGGCGCGGAGGCAACCGCGTTTATGTCCGCCTGCGTCTCAGGCGCGGCCGCACCCTCGGCACCGCCAAATATTTTTTTAATGGCTGAAAAAAAACCCATATATTCTCCTTATCTTCCACCCTATTATTATACTGAGGGCCTACGTTCCTTGGCAGACGGCTGCCCTTCCAGAGCGTCAAGCACTTCGCGCAGCGCCAGCACGCACTCTTCCACCGTCCGCGCCACAGATCCGGCATCCGCGCCATTAATGGCCCACTGTACGGCGTGCGCGGCAGAGGTCAGCCTTTCCGCCCCCACGCAGGGCGCGGCTTTTTCCAGAATCCGCCCCAGGCGGCACAGGTTTTCCGCGTCTTCAGCCGCGTAGAGCCGCAGCATCAGGTTGGGCGCGTGGGCAAAGGTTCTGCCAAACAGCCCGGCTGTGATGCGCCAGGCTTCAGGCCGACGCAGCAAAAAAGCATGTCCAAGCTCGGCGCTTATGACGGCCCCGGCGGTGATGCCGTCGCTCTGGGGTGCGGACGCGGCAACCTGCGCAGCGGGGACGGCCTGCGGGCTTGCCGCCACAGCGGCGTTGCCGTCGACAACTGCGGGAGCCGGGGGAGAATCCGCGCCGCCAGCGGTATTGACCAAAGTATCACCCGGCGTATTGGCCGGGGCATCTCCCTGCCCTGCAAACGGCGCGTCAAGACGGCCTGGGCTGCGGTCAAACAGCAAAAGCCGCAACCGGGCAAGGTCGCCCCAGTGCCACAGCAGGACCAGCAGCACCAGCGTGCAGAACGCGGCGGACAGGGAGAACCGCGCCACCTCCCGGCGGGCCTTCTGGGCAAGGTCTTCGTCCGTGAGGCGGGGCGAAAGGTAAACCTCCACCGAACCAACGGGGCGCCCTTCCATCTTGAGAGGATTCATGCCCTGCACGCTGTTTTCGGCAATTTCATCGTCCCAGGGCACGGGTTCCCACTGATAGTTGCGCCTCTGCCCTTCCAGCAGCCCCCGGTTTGTCTGCACCTTGACGGCGTAAATGGACTCGTCCGCCATGGCAGCAATGACAATGGTGCGGGCTGCCAGCTCGTCCAGCTCCCACGCGGGCAACGACAGCAGGGCCGCCAGCTGGGCCGCCGTGCGCCCGGCCTCGCTGCTGAGGCGGTTTTCCGCCTCCTGCCTGTCCTCGTTGACGTTCCACAAGCCCATGAGCAAAAACAGCAGCAGTGCGGCCGCCCATACAATCAGGGCCAGCCTGCGGCGCAGAACGTGATTTATATGAGGCATACACATTGCCGCGAGAACACGTTCCCGCGCTCCTTACTGTTTGTGGGGTCTGCCACGCAGACGGTACACCATTGCGCGGGCAGCCGTAAGGGCATCGACGTCGCGCATAATCAGCAGGCACGCCAGCCAGGACGCCGCGCCCCCAAGGATGGCCAGAGCCAGCTCAAGCCAGACGCCGCGCCCGCGCAGCATCTCCAGCAGTTGCCATGCGCTCAAACCCGTGACTGCGGCAGCCGCCAGCTGCCGCGCGACTGCGCCCGCAGCAGGCAGGCAGGTCCAGCCCGCAGAAGCGTGCAAAAAATTTCTTTTCAAGCCGCTGCGCAGCACATATAGCAAAAAACCGCACTGCAGCCATAAACCAAGACTCACAGCCAGCGCCGGGGCCATGACCCCAAGGCTCCCCGAAAGACTATGGACCAGTGCCGCCCCGACCGCAAGTGTGGCTGCCACTGCCCAAACGGCGCTGGCCGCAGTGCGCCGGGCCTCGCCCAGGGCATTGCAGGCCGCCAGCAGCGAACGGTTAACCGCAAAAGCGGGCAGCCCCGGCAGGTACGCCCGCAGGGCTAGAGCTGTTTCATAGGCGGCGCTGTCGCCAAAGGCTCCGTGACGCAGCAGGCCCTCCACCAGACGCGGGCCCACGGCCCACAATCCGGCGGCGGCGGGCAGGCTCAGCAGCAGGGTCAGCCGCAACGCCGTGCCCAGCTGGACAGAAAACAGCGAAAAATCCCTGACCGCTGCCAGCCGACTCAAGGTAGGCAAGCTGGCCATACCCAGGCACACGCCCACCAGCCCCAGGGGCAGCTCCAAAAGCCGCTCGGCATAATAGAGGGCCGCCACCTGCCCCCGCCCCAGGCTTGATGCCAGCGACATGGCGGCCAGCATGGCCAGCTGCGGGGCAGAGGCGCCAAGCAGCCCGGCGGGCACGCGCCGCAGGCAGCCCCAGGCAAGGGACGCCGCCCGCGCGCGCAGCGTCGCCATATCCTGATTTTCATGCTGATTTCGGCACTCCGGCTGCCCGTCTGTCTGGTCAGGCAACAGCCGCCGTACAGCCAGCCACTGGGCAAACCACTGGGCAAGGCCGCCGCACAGCATGCCCACAGCCAGCGCGGGCGCGGCGGGCAGCAGGCCCAGCGCAGCCGCAGCCGCAAACAGCAGAATAACAATGTTGAACAGAGCGGGAGACGCCGCAGGCAGCCAGAACACCCCAAGGCTGTGCAGCAGGGCCATACCCAGAGCCGCCATGCCCGCCGCCAGCGTGTAGGGCAGGCAGATGCGCAGCAGATGTATGGCCTCGTGCCGCTCTGGCCCGTAAAAACCGGGGGCCAGCACGTCTGTAAGCCACGGCGCCGCAACCAGCCCCAATGCGGTAAGCAGCGCCAGCACAAGCCCCAGCCTTATGGCCAGGGCACGGGCCAGCAAACGCATGCCCCGGTTGCGGCCAGCCTGCGAAAAGGCCTGCCCAGGGGCTGGGCTATGACGCTCCAGATGCACCAGACTGGCCGTCAGGGTCATGGAAAGCGACCCCTCGCCCAGCATGCGGCGCAGCACATGGGGCAGGCGCATGGCCGCCACCAGCGCGTCAGCGGCAGCGCCGCCGCCCACAAGCCAGGCCATGCTCATGTCGCGCAATAGCCCGAGCACCCGCGAAACAAGGGCAAAGCCGCCCAGCAGGGCCGCCGTGCGGGCAAAGCCGCCCGCAGGCCGAGAGCCGTTTCCGGCCGCGCCGGAAGCGTCACCCACCGGGGCCGCGCTACGCTGCCCTTGTGTGCCGCCGCTGTCAGAAGCGATCATTGTTCCTCGTTGCAGTCCTGCAAAAGTTCAGGGCATCCATCACCTGCCGGGGGCGACGCCAGACGCGCCTACGGACGGTGCGGATCAGGCTCTGACTTCCACGCGGCCACGGCTTCGCGCACAAGGCGGTTCTGCTCTTCGGGCATGCCGTCCTTGAACGTTTCGGCAAACACGTGGATGCGCGTGCCGCCGCGCGGCGCAAACAGCCCCTTGACCCTGCACCAGCACGGATTAAGCAGGGTGCGCAGGTCTTCCAGCACATTGTTGGTGATGGTTTCCATAAAGGACTGGTGATTGCGGAAGGCGAACATGTAGAGCTTGAAGCTCTTGGATTCCACGCACAGTTCGTCGGGGATATATTCCACGGTGATGGTGCCGCAGTCGGGCTGGCCGGTCACCGGGCACAACGACGTAAATTCGGGAAAGCTGATGCTGATCACATAGGGACGCTGGGGAAAGCAGTTGGGAAAGGCCTCCAGCAAGGCTACGCTGGGGCCGCCTTCCGGGGACTGAAGCCGGCCTGTGCCGAGAACCTTCAGGTCCTGGGTCTGATCCTGGCTGCGGGTACTCATGGGATACTCCTTGATACACGGAAATGACGCTGCACGGCAGCGTGGGGGGCCGCCCGCGCGGGGCAGCAAAAGCTGTGCGCAGGCAAAGAAAAAACTTCACAACGCGCAGGTCGCGCAAGCCGGGCGCGTATCGGACTTGTAACCCATTGCGCTTGCGGCTACAATAATCTATTGCCCACTCTAATCCGATAGCATCCCATCGGTCAGCCCTTCGGAGCAACGTATGAATATCCTGCTGCACGTACACGCCTGCAAGCGGGGCCAATGTCTGCCCCTGCTGCCAGTCGCCGCCACGGATACAGATTTTTGCCGCAGTCACGGCCTCATGACGCCCGAACCGTGGGCTATGCCGCACCTGAGGGTGGGCACATGCTTTTGCGGAGCCTGCGGCACGGCCCTGCTCAAGGTTACCGGGCGCACCTGGATGCCCCTGCCTCCGGGGATGTCGGCCCTCGGCGGCAATGGAGAAGAACCCTGGCAGGCGGCCCATGCTGCCCAGTGCCTGCTTTTGACCGCGCTCACCGACCTGCCAGAGGGGCCGCTTGAAGTTACGGCGCGCAAGACCGGGCACAGCCTTGCCTGGGTGACGCTTTCCGACAAGGGCGCACGCGGCCAGCGGCTTGACCTGAGCGGCCCGGCCATTGCCGAGATGATTGGCTCCGCCATGCCGCTTTGCCACAGCCAGGGTTTTTTGCTGCCGGACGAACCGGCCCAGCTGCGCGCCCTGCTCACCGACCTGGCCCTGAGCATGGGTTTTGACATCATCTGCACCACCGGCGGCACGGGGCTTTCGCCGCGGGACATAACGCCGCAAATCACCGCCGCCCTGCTTGATACGCCCCTGCCGGGCTTTACACAGGCCATGCTGGCCGCCAGCCTTGCCAAAACGCCCCACGCGGTCATATCGCGCGCGGCCGCAGGTGCGCTGGGGCAAAGCATCATCATCAACCTGCCGGGCAGCCGCAAGGCCGTTGTGGAAAACCTTGCCGCCGTGCTGCCCGCCCTGCCCCACGCCCTTGCCAAACTGCAGGGCGACCCCGCCGACTGCGGCGGTTAAGGAGAACACATGCGTTTTTTTTCGCTCTCCGGCATGAGGCTTTCCACGCCGTTTGGCCAGTTTGGCGACATCTGCCGGATGATCAAGATCGAGCACTCTGTTTTTGCCCTGCCCTACGCCTGGGCTGGCGCTTTTTTGGCCGCGCGGGGGCTTCCCTCTGCCCGCAGCCTTGTTTTTCTGACCATCGGCATGATCGCGGCACGCTCGTTTGCCATGGCCTTCAACCGGCTGGCCGACCTGCCCTTTGACCGCGACAACCCGCGCACGCAGCAGCGCCCGCTGGTTACAGGCGTCATCAGCAAGGGACAAACCTGGGCCTTTTGCGCGCTGATGGCCGTTATTTTTATTGCCGCATGCGCGGCGTTAAACACCGTATGCCTGTGGCTCTCCGTGCCTGCGCTGCTGTTTGCAGCCATCTATAGCGTGCTCAAGCGCTTTACGGCCCTTTGCCACTTCTGGCTTGGGGCGACTCTGGGGCTTGCACCGCTGGCGGGCTGGCTTTCGGTCAACCCAACGAGCCTGGGGCTTGCGCCGGTGCTGCTGTTTTGGGGCGTGACCTTTTGGGTGGCTGCCTTTGACATCTATTATGCCTTTCAGGACATGGACTTTGACGTGGCCTTTGAGCTGCATTCCGTGCCAGCCTCGCTGGGGCCGGATACGGCGCTGACTGTGGCCGCTTTTTCGCACGCCATGACGTCCATCTTTCTGCTGCTGGCGGGCTTTGCCGCCGGGCTTTCGTGGCCGTGGTATGTTGTATGGCTGGGCATCAGCGTTATGCTGCTCGTTGAACACAGGCTCATGAAACCCCAGGACCTGCGCCACGTAAACACGGCGTTTTTTACACTCAACGGCATCATTTCGCCGGTCGTGCTGATCGGCGTGCTGCTGGGCATTTACATCTGACGGAGACGGCATGCCGCGCAAAAATCAGTATCAATGGAAATCCAGCGACGAGGCGGATGGTTTCGACTCCCTGACGCCCAGCCGCTCTGAAAAAAAACGCCAGAGCATTGCCCTGCAAAACATGGGCGAGGAGCTGACGCGCCTCGGGCCCCAGGAGGTCAAAAGCCTTGACCTGCCAGCCGATCTCAAGGAAGCGCTGACGCTCTACTCGCGCATTGGCGATCACGAGGGCCGCCGCCGTCAGATGCAGTTTATCGGCCGCGTCATGCGCGAGATCGACCCCGCGCCCATTCGGGCGATGCTGGATGCGCGCCGCGAGGTTTCCGCAGCCGCCACCGCCGCCCTGCACAAGGCCGAGCAGTGGCGCGACCGACTGCTCTCCGCCGACGAGGAGGAGCTGACAGGCCTGGTGGAAACCCTGCTGGCAACCAGGACAAAGGCCGCCCAGCCTGAGGAAGACGCGCCAGCTACGGGCAACAAGCCACTTGAGGCGGGCGAACTGCGCACCATGGCCCTTGCCGCGCGCAAAGAAGCCGCCGACAACAGCGCCCCGCACGCCCGCAGGGCATTGTTCCGCACCATCCACAAAATGCTGACTGACTAAGGGGGCCGTACATTCCAAGACCTGCGTGTTTTAAAAAAAGAAAAAAATCGTGAAGGAATGCTTGACGATCCACTACGGTTAGGATAGAAGCTTTCTTCGTTGCTACGCCCTTGTAGCTCAGTCGGTAGAGTGCATCCTTGGTAAGGATGAGGTCAGCAGTTCAATCCTGCTCAAGGGCTCCAGAAATTACAGAGGCTTACGGATACTATCCGTAAGCCTCTTTTTATTACTATGATTTTAGCCCCGCGATAGCCCCGCTTTTTTTCGGTTTGGAGTCGTGATACACGAATATGTACTGTTACCCCAAAAAGAGGCGGCCATGAAGAATCCCCGCGAAATGTCAAAGCTTGAAAAAAACACAAGGAGACATCGTGATCTTTTTTGGCCTTCGACCTCAGATCAAATTAAGCTGCGAAAATCTCAAAAAGGGATCTCAAACGCAAAAAATGGAGATCCTCTTAGTACTGAAAGGATCATCCCCTGCAGCGACCATCCATCGCACCGTGATGAAAAAAAACGGGAGAGATTGAAAGAACTAATTGGGCACTTGAGCTCCCTAGGGAAGAATGCGTGCTACACTTTTGACGAAGCGACAGAAAAACTTGCAAAAAAACTCGATGAAGCTGAAAAATCTCCCATTTTTTCGAGAGAGCTTGAATACAGACCCCCTCTTGCATTGTTTTTCAATCTATTCCTTAGCAAGCTAATTTTTCAGGGAAAGGTTGATTGTGGAATAATTAATAGCGAGGACATGATATCTCCACTGAGGGATATGAAAATTTGCTATGATAGTTTTTATAAAAAAATGTGCAACCTTGCTAATATTCCTCTTGAAGCAATATCGATTTTTCATGAAATAAATAATGAATATGAAAACATTGAAGATGTTTTTAAAGAATTCTTACAATACTTGAGTATCAATAAAAAAAGAGGCCATGGGATCCTTTTCTCGCTTGCGGGTAACAACAATCCAGTCCATTTAGGTGACCGCATGTCGACGGTCCGTGGGGAAAAGCACGTCACTCCACCAGTGCGAATTGCCAAACATGGTCCAGATAGATATGCTCAACTAGAAATACTAAATGGGGAAAAAATATTCTTTTACTGTAAAAATTGTGAGAACAAAGCTGTTGAACTTCCACTGTCAATGGATTTTTGTATATCTTTCAGTTCTTTTTTGAATGCTTACGATCCCAGTATTTTCAAAGTCAACGGAACAGTACATAGCGATTTTTCTACATTGATTTCAAGGGCTGGTGGTATTTTTTTACTTTTTTTAGCATCGCATGGCATCTTTGAAACTAAACTTTTTGCCATAGAGAAACGAAGGACAGTGTTTGAATGCTACGATGATTTTATCATCGCTAAGTATCGTAATACTCTGAACTACTTTAACAAATTTTTATTGTTACAAAAAAAGTCATTTGATTTATTTTTAGATAGTTTTAAAATCAATTATATTGAAAATTATTATAAAAACCCTTCATACCCGTTCATTTTTAAACATAATACTAATCTTAATACAAGCAATGCATCTATAGTTAATTATAAAATTGATATCTTGCAGAAGCTTCTTTCCCGTGATGATATAAACAAAAACGCTGATGACCGTGCCACAATTGAGGCAGAACTTCACCGGGTGCGCGAGAATCTCAGCATAATACATTTCTATAAAGAATACTCAGACAAAATTATTCAAAAAGACGGTGATAAACCTGAAAATTTCTGGGGACGCTTTAAATATAAAATAGAAACTATTATGAAAAAAAATGGAATTCATGATTATAAAGTATCAAAATTTTCCCATGATAAAGCTAAATAGCAATAATATCTTCCATACAAATGAATATTACTTACTAAAGATATCTAACCATGATTTTGCGGGAGGACTGTTACCCGATTGGTGCAATAGTAAAGCTTCTTAAAATCTTCTCACAATTTATAGCTATTGTACCATGGCAAATACACCTGGCAACACGAACTAACCATTGCCCCCCCCAAAAAAAAGGGCCGCCTGCGGTTCTCTTTTCCAACAACACAATGGCAGGAGGCAGGTGAACTCCTGCCTCCTGCCAATCCTTAATACGTATTAATCATCCCAATTATCTTTGATGGCCTGAAGCACCGCAATAACAACAGGTATCCAGTTCAGGTAATTCATTTACCCTCCCTTCATTTAGCAGCGCTGGATGCGCCGCTTTTTGTTAAGTAAGAAGAACCGAAATATTCCCGTTCGGTACCAAGGGCTGAAATCAAGGGGAACCATCATACTGCACCACCTTTAAGCAAGGCTACCTGCAGCAGGGCAAACATGGCAGGCACTATATCTGGCAGATCGTTGACCACCCGGCTTGTGTGTGGCAGCAGGTGCGTGATGTGTTCATCCCGTATGCCAAGGCCATAAATTTCAAAACCAAGTTTCTGCGCCACCCCTATGGCATTGTTTGCAGCGAACGGGTTGTCCGGCATGCCGTCAGTGATAACCAGAATCATCTTGCGTTGTTCGTTGAGAGGCAGCATGGTTTGCAAAACCCACCACAAGGCCCCAGCCAAGGGGGTTCCGCCAGAAGCCCGAATATCGAACCTATCTGGCAACGGCTGCCCATGCCGCATGATGGGGAATACAGAGTTTGTGACCGTCGTAGCGGGGAAAGCGGTAACCGCTGGGTTCACGCCACGAATATGTCTCAGGGCAGTTGCCACGGCATAGCAGGCCCGATTGGCAAGATTAATCGGTGCGCCAGCCATGCTGCCGCTTACGTCCAGCAGGATATGGACAGCCGTATTGAGGCCCAATTGCACAGACCCCTTTTGGAAAACACGAGCATTGCCAACCTGCAGACGGTGTAGCGAATTGGCGTGCAGTGTGCCCCTGCGTCCAATACTGCATCGCCTTTGCGTTTGCGCCTGCAGAAAGCCTTGAAGGCGAGTGCGCAGGGCAATGCTGGCCTGTAACGCTTGCAGCTTCTGCTCTGCAGGCAAGGGGGCTGCATGTCGGGTACCTTCCACGGCCACGGTCAGTGCGTCACCAGCTGATTCTGCGCTGCTATTGGCAAGCTCAATCGACATGATTTCGCCGATTTGCTGGGGTAGGTCCTGGACCTCAGCATGAAACAGGGCCTTGAGTGGTAAAGCACTCGATGGTTGGACCGGTTCAGATTGCTGGTCGATTTGTGTGGCAGAATCGTTGGTCTTCCCTGTCGCCCTAGGTGTAGCTCCCTGGTCGTTCGTGCTCGCGCATTTGCTAGTTGAAACATGTCGAGGAGGTTCCCACTGCCTGACGCATACGGCAATTTGTCGAGCATATTCGACTGCTGCCGCAGTATCCGGACAATGGATGTAAACCTTGACCAAGATGGCATCCAGGGCATCTTTCAATCCGGGAAAGTGCTGCTCCACGATGCTTGCCGCGTTTTGGCGTGCCGGGGTCACTTCGTCCACATCCCAAGCCCGCACCGTCAGCAGCACATAGTCCAAAACAGCAAGGGCCGGGGAATCGTCCCCGGCCCTTGGCTGTGCTTGCTCTACAAAGAATCGTCGTATCAACCAGTTCAGGTTTCTCCGGCAGCCTGGAAAAATGCCTGACAGCATTTTTTCAACTCGCCAATCTTCAAGACAGTTGAACAAATTGAAGGTCACTGGATCAAGGTTTGCAGCTTTCAGCACGCCAAAATCTGTGTGCCGGATATGGCCGGATTCATGATCCACAAACGACCTCGCCAGAGCCAATAATTCCGGCTCACAATCAATGGGCAACGATGGCAGATGGATAACTTTACCGTTGGTGCAGGCTTCCTTGCCGCCAATACATACCTGCACACCATAGCGGTCGCCAAGGATGGACGCCAGCAAGGGCAGACAGTTGAGAACGTCTTTTGTGCGTACCATGGCGTCACCACAGACCCAGGCTGGGGATGGCAGGATGCGGCAAAGCACTGTCAGCCACGGGAATCTCAGGCAGGATGGGCTCATCGTCCATATTCCCATCCATGGAGCCATCCATCTGTCCAGCAAGGCCGTCCGGCTCGTGGATAACGTCCGGACCAGCCAACAGGGCATCCAGCACAAATGCCGGGCCGTAGCCCTCAATAACTTTCTGGGCGTGGCCCACAAGAGCCGTACTGTCTTTGAGCAGGCAGACCAGTCCCTGCAACAGTAGCAGGTCTGTACCGGTGATGTTGCCTTTCTTGGGCATACGCAGCAATGCAGCCTGCACGATATCAGCTACCGGGGCCACATGTGGCTCTACAAATGACAAGCCCGTAAGCTTGGTATGCAGGGTACGCAGCGGCGAGAGCGCCTTGTGGGTTACCTCCGTTTTACCATGATAAACCCTGCGCCATATATCGTCAGCCGACTTGGCCACCTCATCAAACAGGGTGCCGCCGAGGCCCTGCACCTCTTCCGCCAGGCCAGCTTCCAGCACAGCGGTGTTGTCTGTGTGCTGTTCAAGCGGGGCCACCTTGTACAACTGCCAGCGAAAATCCATGCGGGCGCGTACATAGTCAGGCCCCACAAGGGAGTTACGAATGATTTCGCCCCACTGATGGTGCTTCTCAATCCATGCCTGCACATTTTGGTCATAGTCAGCCAGAAATGCTTCCTTTTCTTTCTGGAATTCAGTGCGGATGTTAAGCAGCTCCTGCACGATTTCGCCGGCCTTTTCTTCGGGGATGGCCCAGCCGGACATAAACCGTACACCTTGCCGGTCAAGGTAGTTGAAGGCGCGGGCCTTGAGTGTACCGAATATTTTGAGGTTTTCCGGGTCGGCAATGCGCTTGGAACCAAGGGATGCCAGGTCTTCAGGCGGCAGTTCTGCACCCCCTAGGTCTTCCTGGCTCATTTTGCGCCGGGCTGACCACAAGCTGACGTTGAGGTTGAGGGCCAGCAAATTGTCCAAAATGCGGATGTCAGAAACAAGTTGTGTCATAGTAGCCTCCTAGATCGAGCTTTTTGTTGTATTGAGGGAGTAGCCTTCTTTGATTTTCTTTTCTGCGCGTGCTTCAAGCTCCATCACGGAATTGTTGCCTTCACAGTTTTCGGCGGGAATAAANTGCTGCTGGCCAACGGTGTCCGGCTTGCCCCACTTTAGCGTGAGCCCAGCAGGGCTGGCTTCGCCGATCCAGAACTTACCGTCCTGCTTTTTGCCGGAAAGATTGTGGATTACCTGAAGATAAACGAGGGGCTTGGTCACTGTCGGTGTGTGGTGCAGATGGCCACGCATGAAGCGTAGGGCTTGCTCGCCTTGCAGGATTTCAATTTCTGCCGTTACGGTTTGGGGGGACTCAGCTTCCACCTGTTGAGGGAACATACGTTGGGCCAGCTCGTGCAACATGGCGCGGGTTTCACGGCTGGCTCGGAAGCCCAGCGCCCGGTCGAGGGCGTAGGTGACGGGCTGGACGCCTTGATGGGCCAGCGGCTGAAAGCGAACGGTCAGATCTCCCCAGCGCAGCAAGCTGCGCGTGGAGAATGTTACTTCTATGGTGCTGGTCAGATTGCTGGTGGAAGCCTCGCCCATGAACAGCTTGCGCACTTCATTGGCATAGTCCACCATGGTGGCACAGAGCGTTTCAGGAAGCGAAGGGAAGCGCTGGAACAGCAACTTCTTTTCCACGGTTACATCGGGATAGCCCACTTCGCAGATGGTGAAACGGTCCAGCCATGCGAGGTTTTGCCTTTGCGTGCCCTGGTACAGGCCCGTATCATCGCCAGCACCATTGGTATTGGCCGTGGCCACAAAACGGAACATGGGGTGCGGCTGGATAATTTCACCCCCATTTTCTGCAATGCACAGGGGGGAGCCGTCCAAAACGCTGTTCAGGCCAGCGGCTATTTCTGGTGAGGTTAAGTCGATTTCATTCAGTAAAATTATTGCTCCGTACCGCATGGCAAGCGCAAGAGGGCCATATTCAAAGGCCATGTTGCCGTCTTTGACCGTCAGATGTCCCACCAGATCAGCAAATTCCAAACGGCCATGGCCTGTCACCTCAAAGACGGGGTAGTTAAGCCTGGCTGCCAGTTGTTTGATGCAGCTTGTTTTGCCGCAGCCTGTGGGGCCGAAAACGTACAACGGCTCTTGCTGTCCCTGTGGGCTGAGAAACCAAACCACCATATCTCTGCTGGACTCGTGAAACAGATAGTCAGGGTCAAAGGCCGGGGTATAGGCAGAGGCCGCAGTGTAGCCTCTTACAGTGGTGCCGGAGGGCTTGCCGCTGAACACTTGACCGGCGTCGAGGTCGGTGGGCTGAAGAGAGTCAAGTTCAGAAATATTCGTGCCTTTCATTATTGCCTCCAAAAACAGAAAGGCGCACCCTCATGGGTACGCCTTCCTGTAAATTTATTATAATGACTGTTAGTTATGTTTTGAAATATGCCTTAAAAGCTCTGCGGGGGTTGTTATTTGCAGTTCTGGAAATATATGCCGCAGTTCTAATAAGTGTTTATCCCCAGACACTAGAAAAGCGGCATTGGCTGCTTTTGCTAAATGAATGAAGACTGCATCGTCCCTGTCACGAAGCTCTGAAACTTCTTCAAGAGGAATTTCAAGTGGGAAAGTCTCAGCCCAGGGCAGAAATTCAGCGAGCAAACTCTCAATTTCTTGGGGTTCCAGCTTGAACTTTGGGTAACTTAACACCCTGATCAATTCAGTGACGGTTTCACGACAAACTACAGGGATGATTCCTTCAGTCTGCCATATTTGACGGAGCTCAGCTATTCTTCCCTTTGAGAAAATAAGCGCGGAAACAAGGCAGTTTGTGTCTAAAACTACACGAGGGGCCATAGCTATGCTCTACGCCCCCACTGGACAGCATCCGTTACATCCTGCTCACTGATGCCAAGAGCCGCTAGTTTGTTGCGTACGGCGTCAACTGGCCGTACCTGCATGGGCGTGAGGACTATGCGACCATCTTCCAGCGACACATCGAAATATTCGGGCTGGTCAATCTGCTGCACAATGGCCTTTGGAAGCGTAAGCTGATTCTTAGAGGTAAGTTTGGCAAGCATCGCGGCCTCCTTTTTTCGCTAGAGTAAAGAATCCGTGATTAAAGGATACGTCTTGCAAATTATTTGTCAAGCTACGTGGTTCTCAGCTTATCCTCCTTGCGTTATCGCGCTCTGTGAGTTTGTTTCTCCAGATTCAGTTTATAGGTGAAATACTCAATTTTTCGAAAGGAGAGCCAACGCGCTCGCAGCGGGCAAGCAAGGCATCTACGTCAATGTCACCCAAGCCTTCAAAGAGGAAGATGTCGGTCAGTTCTTCATGTAGGGCTTCGCGATTAAGCGTGCTGCGCCCTGCTGCCACTGACATGCGGAATCGGTAGTTTCCCGTGTCTACCCAATCTCGTGTGCCAGACTGCCGGTGAACCAGCTTAAGCACCGTCTCCATTTCTTTGATTTCGTTATCCAAAGCCGTGCGCTGTTCCTTGAGGGCCGCCAGCTTTTCAAGTGCCGGTTCCCATTGCGGCATATGCACGCCCTGTGGGAACTTGGGGCAGTCGCCGTTGTATTCGCAGTAGGAACAGAGCGGATAAAAACCTTGGGCGCAGGTTACCTGTGAAAGGGACAAGTTTCCGGCACGGTGGGCCGTGAGGTCGCCCCAGAGTTGGGCCGCGTGGTCAAGGGCCGTATCCAGCATGGCCTGATTGAAGCCATAAGGGCCGAACGCTTTAACCTCTTTCATGGAAAGGCAGAGCAACCATGCCTCCATGCTTGCCTCAGCAGCCGTCGCAGGTAGCTGAAGGCCTAAATGGTCACGACAAAGCTGTGGGAAGGTCATCTTCTCATACAGGAGCGTTCCGTCCTCAGCGCGAAGGCTGAAGACTGGCTTGCTCCATGCCTTTGTCAGAAGACCAATTTGACCATGCAGTTGTAGAAGATGGGAATCGTGCGGTGTGTCGGGCAGCTTGTCGGTGCTTTTAACTTCCAGAATCCGTATGGCGTTGACGGGAGCACCCCAGACCAGCACAAAATCCAGATGTGCCTTGATGGGTACGCCCTGATGCTGCCAGTTGATCTCAAGCTGGGGCAGCATATACAGACCCAGTGATGCCAGAGCTTGCCCAACCCCGGACTCGAACCAGTGCCCGCGCTGAAGTGTAAGCAGGCGCTCCAGACTGTTTGTAGTGGGCAGCACCTTTCTGGCCAGTGCAGCCCGTGGACATTCCCAGTGCTGACCGATGTCGCTCATACCAATGTAGCTGGAGCGGTCGCCCAAATGGGCAAGTGTGTCTTTGTGGGCCACGGCTTGCAGGCCCTGCCTGATNANNGCCCGTAATCCTTCCGTGCGGTCCGTCTGTTCCATGGTTTAGTCTCCATAAAAGCGAGAGGGCCGCCATCAGGCAGCCCTCTCACTCGGTCTTTTGATTTTTGTTATGCGGCATCAACATACTTCCACCACAATTTTCTCTGCGGGTTCCAGCGGAAGCCNGANCCGGTCAGTAATTCTTTTTTGGNCTGCGTGTTGCCGGTGGCAATGATGCAAGGACGCCCGTCCTGGGCAGTAACCTGCTGGTAGGTGACGCCTTCCAGCGGTGGAAGGCTTTCAAGGATGGCTGACAGACGATTTGAGGGACTTGAAAGATTGTTTGTGGTGGATGATTCGCGTTGTCGCTCTTTTCGCGATTCAGAGGCAATTACGGGCAATTTGGGGCGAGTGGGCAGTTTCTTGCCATTTTTAGCCCCTTCGCCATCGTCATCTTCCGTCACCATGCCCAGCATGGCGGTTAGAGCGTAGCGGCGGGCATAGGTAATTGCCGATCCCATTCCCTGTGGGTCGGCCTTGGGCAGAGGAACTACGGCAAGAGAGCTTTGCCACTGACCAGATTCCGCATGTGTCAGTTTGGTAACCAGCCCTATGAAATTGGGTTGCTCCACAGGCACAGGGTACTGGCACAACCAGATGCCATTTTCGATGAGCGCATCACGACAGGCATCCATGACGCTATTGAGGCTGGCGTACCAGCTTCTAGTGAAAGGGTTTTCAGCGTCCTTGGCGATGGGGCGCACGGTTCGCTGCACGTTGAGCAGAGCTTTAGCTAGCTCGGTGATACTTTCAGATTGATATTGGTTCATATGAAAATCCTCTTGCGATAATAAAATGGCAAAGCCCTGCCCAGCTTAGTGCTGGACAGGGCCTTCTGGGGTGCTTTGAAACGTCGTTCCGGTGTTCTTAATTGTGTAATATATATTTCAAACCGGATGGATAACAGCTCTTATCACCGCTGGCGGTCTCCCTGTTTTCGGCATTGGCTTTAAGGGGATTGCCTGCGGCAACCTGCTGTTTCAAGCTGCCATGTACGTAAAATGTACCATAGGGTTATTTATTCATGATATAGCCAACCGCTAAAGTCGCTTCCCATGAGTGGGAGGCTACACCAATGATATTTTTGCGGATGCAGCCAGAGTGTGCGGAATCATTTTGTACTGAATATTGCTGGCCTTCAAAACGGTTTCGGCAAATTCCTGTTTGGCCAACACAATGGGGTCATTCATATTTATAGAAGCTTTCACCTCAACCACCAGCCATTCTCCGGACTTCGTGAGAATAAGAAAATCCGGGTAATAACTCCTGACGCCGTGCGTGTCCGGATCAATATAATTAATGCGAAAGTCGCTCTGGCCATGCGTTAACATGCCGGTAAAATAGACTTCCTCCACCTCATCTTGGCGAATGACGTTCAGGAAAAAATCCTGCTCCGGCATGGAGTCGAAGCAATAAGTATCCAGGTGGAAACTTTTTTCGATTTTTTGGGCGCTTTTGGCCAGCCAGTCATTGAAAAGCTGAGTTTTGTCCGGATCGCCATGAATGCTGTAATAACCTGCTTCAGGCTCCCGAACGAGCTCAACCTCTTTCTTTTCTTCCTTTTTATAGCTGGTCACTTCGTACAGCGTATCAAATAGCAGCGGGATAACTTTGTCATAAAGCAGCTCATTATGCTCGCTCACTGCCTTGACAAGGGCATCCATGCCGTCTTTGCTCTCGCGTAGCAGTTTTTCTATCTTTAGGGGCGATGCGCACAGATAGCGTGAAATTTCCGCTGTCAGAGTGTATGCAGTCCATTCCCTACGCTCCTTGAGATGGGTCAAGTCCTCAACCTTTTCCTGGCCGACTTTTTTGCCGGGCTGTAGCGTGGCCTGCTGTTCGGTATGCAAAAGCCGGTACTGCTCCACGTCCCATGCCTCTATACCAAAGGCAACTTTGTCTTTCAGGACTTTCGCCTTTGTGTCGTAGAGATGGCGTACCTCGGTCAGCTCGATTTTTTTCCTTTTCAGGACTCGTACCTGGTACTGCTCTTTTTCCACCTTGGCATTTTGCAATTCCTCGGTGTTCAGGCGGAAGTTTTGCTGCAACTCGCCGTTAAGAATCTGAATATTTTCTTCCGACAAATATACCTGCCCCTCTTCCTGCTGATCGCCGATGGAGCGCAGGCAACGCATTGAAGCCTGGAGAACGAAAATTTTTGACTTGGGTTTGCGGAACATGGCCACGCCGCAAAGTGAGCGGCAGTTCCAGCCTTCCTTGCCTTTGTTGACAAGAATCAGGAACTGTTTTGCCGACCGCGCCGTATCCAGCTCGTTGAACGCTTTGATGTCGTCGTTTGAGGTGATCTTTTCGTCACCGACGTTAATCAGAATGGAGCTGGCGGGAATATCGTGAGATGCCAGCACCGATTCCAAAATCGGGCGGAGGTTGCCGTTGGCATCGGCAATGTCTGGAGCGAAAAAAGCGATTTTGGGCAACATGCCTTCGACTTTTCTGGAGCCGTATTTTTCAAGGAAATCGGCCACAACCACGCGGACAAAATCTTTGTCGCGCGGATTGGTGTACCCATGCAATTTTATACGCTTCAGGTAGCCTTTGTTTATGGCGGCTTCCAGGCTGTAGGCATAGACCACTTCCGGCAGCACCTCATTTTTCACATAGGGAGTGCCGGTATAGTTGTAGCAGGCCACCATTCGGCTGCCCTGATTTTCAAGCCCCTTGGCCAGGGCGTTGATGGAAAAACGGAGTGAAGTTTCCTTCTGTGAATCGAGAAGATCCTTTTTCAGCGCATCGCCGAAAGCGTGGTGAGCCTCATCCACAAAAACGCCAAGCTGCGGCAGGTTGCGCAGTTTGAGAAATCGTTGGTTGATGGTCAGTTCCTGCTCGTCTTCCGGGCTGTTGTAGCCGTAAAGATCGGCAATATCGTCATAAACAGACTTGGTATCTTCAGACTGCGTTCCACCACTATCCAAAAAGAGCATTTGCGCGGCTGATGGCTCGGCATTCTTCTTTTTGAGAATGATCTTTTGGGTATTGGAAACAATCAGGTTATACTTGGAGCCGTTCAGAACATTGAGCGTGGCCCCGGCCTCGTCCAGATATTGGAGGCTTAGGTTGGCTTGCAGCCAGTTGGCATGTTCCGGCGGGAGAACCTTGCTGAAATCAAACGACTCTATCTCGCGCAAGGATTGTAGCACAGTTTTGTCCGGCGCGAAGATCAGCGCGTTGTGGCAAAAAAGCGGGTCGCCCGGAAACTTATTGGCCAGAACAAACTCATAAAAAATGCAGGTGGCCATGAGCAGGGTTTTGCCCACGCCCATTGTCAGGGCGAATATGTAGTTGGGGTAAATCTGCCTTGCAGCCTGCATTTTCTTGAAGATGGCCTTGTAGGCATCCTCGTTGAACGAGAACTCTTCGCTCAGGGCCAGCTTTCCACCAAGGCCCAAGACATCGCCGCGTCGTTCAAAACCGTTGCGCTTGCGATACCAGTCTGTGAACATTTCATGAACGGGGCGGTGTTTGAGGTATTCTTTCAAAAAAATATAAATTTCCAGAGCTTCAAATTGCGGCTGGCGTAAGAATTGTCCAGGCCTGGACTTGTCCGGGTCGTTGTAGTCCAGAATACTTATTGTTGTCTTTTTGTAATGTTTGCGAATAGCTCCTCTATTGTCGCAGTAAAACCGTAACAGTTCCCGGTAGAAGGTGGTGTCCAGGCCGATGGCGGGAGATTGTTGTTGCTTTGCCCTGGCCATTATTCCACCTCAACCGTCATTTCCAGACTTTCGGAAAGCAAGTCGGTAATCTTGACGCGGATTATCCCGTGGTCGCCGGGGATGGGGTAACGGCCTTGCACCAGCTCTTTTTTGCCGGGGCTGTCATAAACGACCGGTTGCAACACCTCGCCGTTGTAATTCCAGTCAATGGCGACGGTTTCCACAAGCTCTCGCCACTCCTCGACATTTTCATCAAGAATGGAGAGCTTTTGCAGCAGGTTGCGCGGATAGAATTGGCGAATGACAAGTTCCTTGCCTTCCACGGCAATCTCCGCCTCGGAATCATACTTGAAGGTTATTTCCTGCCGGTCGCGGAGAATATCCACCACTTGCACATCAATGCGGTATTGCATACCAATTTCCATTTTGAGATGCGCGGCAAGATCCGGCTCATGTCCCATGCAGATCAGCATAATGCGTTCCGCCGGGCTGCCCGGCGAGCGTTCAATATGGCGGTCAAGTTCCCGGTAGTTGATGCCGGAGATGATGGGGTTGAGATCGGCGCGAGAGGCGATACGGTTGACCGGCATGATTTTGACCTTGTAGCCATCTTTCATGCCGTCAAACACATCTGTGGAGTCCAGCGGGTCTATTTCCAGCGCCTGGATGAGCAGCTCACGGGCCTGAACCGGGTTACGGAACACGTCATAGTTATTGACGTTATATACCTCAAAGTTCAGATACAGGGGCTTGTCATTGTCGAGCAGGCTTTTGCGCTCCTGCTTTTTTTCCGAAATGATGCCGTTCAGGCGCTTGGTGGTGGTCTGAATGGCTCCAAGGTTGATGTCCGCCCCGATAAAGCGGCGTCCCAGTTTCATAGCAACAGCTTGCGTAGTGCCGGAACCCATGAAGCAGTCGAAAACGATTGAACCTGGATTTGAGCCAATTTCAATAACTTTTTCTAGTATTGTCGCTGGCTTTTGCGTTGGGTAATTCGTTCTTTCAGAGGTCAGTAGTTGTTTTACATCCAACCAAATCGTACCAATTCTAATCCCTTTGCTGTCAGAAAGATATTTTTTATATTCAGGAACACCATTATCGCTGACAATGATTAGATCTTTTGCGTTCATTTCATCTAGTGTAGCGGGATGAAAGCGCCAGTGCGTTCCGGGCGGGGGGGTAAACTTTCCCCATGCACCTCCTGTCGCACCATTTCGTTCGCCATCAGCATGTAAGGGCAGGAGCCTATATCGTCCATTTTTATCTTCATGCCGATAAGCAGATTCTACATATTCTCCGCGAAGCTCTTCATATATTTCATTGAAGTTATTTTCGCCTGCCCTTCTATAAAGCAGAATCGTATCATGCAAATTGCTTAAAGAGTTTGAAGTAAAGTTCTTTGAGTTACATTTTTGCCATATTATCTCATTGATAAAGTTATTTTGTCCAAAAATTTCATCTGAGATGCATCTTAAATGGTGTGATTTTCTATAGTCACAATGAATAAAAATTACACCATACTTTGAAAGCAATTCCTTAGCCAAACAAATTCGCTCGTACATAAACTGCAAATATTCATCGTTAGACCAAATATCAGTGTATTGCTTTTCTTCAAAAGAGCTTTGATGTCCACTTATATGTTTATTGCGCAAAGCTATTGTTTTTTTATAATCAGCGGCAGAATCAAATGGAGGGTCAATATACACCAAATCCACTTTTCCCCTGAACTCCTTGAGCAAGTGACTCATGACTTGCAAGTTGTCCCCCCAGTAAATGCGGTTCATCCACCCATCCACCGGGTCACCATAGCGTTCTTTCAACTGAGCAGGAAAGTAGTGTGTGGAAGTAAAAGGCCGCTTTCCCGCCCAGCGTAGCTCAGGAAAACCCTTGATAGGCTGAGGCGTGGGGAGTTCAAAAGTCATCTGCTCGACTTTTTCTTGCGGAGCTTTGCCGGGGATATAGTGTTGTTTGTTCATTGCATTACCTAGCTATACAGCTCTAAAAATTGATAAATCATAGGTTGTTCCGAGGCTGGACTCAATAATGTCCGACCCGTCTTTATAAGACAGCTCATTGACAAGCTTTCTATACAAAAAAGCTCCCTCAACCGGCATAGTCCCGTTTTTTACATGCCCGGAGAGTTCTTTGGCGATATACTGAGCCAATGAGGTTTGTTCCCCATGTCCTTTTCCGCCAATGCCTTTTCCAATAGCAGCAAACTCTTGAGGATACTTTTCCTTGAAAAGAATTGCTATCTGGTATGGAGTGAGAAAGGGACGGGGTTGGCCCAGATGATGATTCGGATCATATGCTTGTGCATTTTGCAAAATATCCAAAACTTTTGCGCCAATATCGTAATTTTTCCATATAGACATATCCACCTCGGAATTACTCTCTACTTTTTACAATAGCCCATACAGCTCCGCCAACGAATACGACTACGCTTGCGGATATTTCTGCTATTTTCTTCCAGTTCCACGACGAATCTCTTTTACATGCCGCACAATATTCTTCATCTTGATTTCTTGACACTATAATTATGCCACATTTTTTGCATTTTCTATTGAGTGTAGAATAATTCATTGCGCAAGAGTGGCATATTTCATTGTTAACGTCATAGTCAAAACTCTTTCCACATACTTTGCATGTTGACATTGGCATTCCCCTTATGTGTATTATCGCTCCAGGCGCACACACATTGGCTGCGTAGATAGTGCATCAAGATTTGATAATCGATTATAGAAGTATTCGAACTGCCCATGCAGATCCCTCCAAAAAAGAGGAGAACTTTGGGTTCTCTCGCCCCCGGCTGTGAGGGCAATCTTCTCATGGGCTCTGGTAAAATTTATCTTCCCCAAAATTTCCCTCAAATTGTGCCGAGTGATACCTGTAGCCGCCCCGATTTCCGCTGGCGAACGGAGCGCATAGCACAGATAAAGGCCTTGCATGCCTTGTGAAAGAATTTGCGCTGATTCTTGAGCCAATGCCATTTTTTTTCTAGCCTCATTGAGGCCGTCTCCAGCCCACGCATCAAAGAAGCCAGTTCTTTCGGAGGAGCAAGATTCTATCTCAGCTATCAAGCTCCTAATATTTATAGGAATCGCCGTTTGAAAAGTTTGAGCGGCTTGAGCTAACTCCAGATTTCTGGTTTCAGCATTTTCAACCGTCAATGCTGTCCGTAACTGGTTGATCCCTCCCTCTATCTCTGCAATTCTGTCGTTGTGCAACCCATGAATAACCCCTGTTATCTTTTTGTCTATTTCATTAATCTTGATAGCAATACTGACAAGCAAGACCTGCATGCCCACAGCCTTGGCTGCTTTCGCCATGTCAGGTCCAACACGTTTCCATTCCGGATGCTCAAGAATTTTCCCCTTAGAACCTCTGACTACGCTTGGATATGTCCCTGTGTTTGGATCGACCTGAGCGAGCCATGCATCTTTATTGTCAACAATAATAGTATAGGCTTCACCAGGATTAATGGTATGCGCTAAGTCGGCAGCACTGGTCGCAACACGCAGATCACAAACAGGCTCGTTGCCATCAGAGTTTAAAAATGAAGAAATAGGAAGTGGAATACCGCCTAGCTCAAGCGAATCGGACGACAATATAATATCTTGATCTCCCAGGCGGACAGCGGGCAACATTTTGTGTGTGGATTGAGTATTATTTTTCATAATTCCCCTATCAACTTCTGTCACAATACGGCTTCAAATCACATTCCTTGCACAGCTTCGGCGGGCGTTCCTTCACGGCGAACTCTTTGCCCTCCATACAGCCGACAACCGCGCCCACCCCGGTGATGGTGGCATCTACCGATTGCCGCTCAAAGGGGAAGCGATAGGTTGGCACCCCGGATTCCTCGCCCGTGTAGTAAAGATTCATGGCGCTGACTTCCAGCCCGTGCCGCTCTTCTACCAGGTGGGCATAAATCTCCAATTGCCGTTTATAGCGCTCAAGCAAATAGCGTTCGGCATATTGATCCTGTTTTGGCGTAGCCTTGAAGTCAACAATCTCAACGGTATTTCCGGTTCCCTGGATAAGGTCAATTTTTCCGGTCAGGATATAGTCGTCCTTCACCAGGGACACGTCCACCTCTGTCCCCCGGATGTCATCCCAGCTTCCGCCTTTCCGGTCAACGTAGCGGAGCACATGACCGAAGGCAACTTCCCGAATTTGCGGGGCCAGATAGACCCGTTCCTTATGGCTGAGGTTGGCATAGTTCACGTCAAACCAAAGACGGACATTGTTTGCTGTTACGTCTTCCGGCTTGCCCCGGAGTACGGACTTATGGACATCCTCAATGGTCTGATGCACCAATTGACCGAACAGCATAGGCCCTTCCCGGACGGGGCTGAATTCCCAATATTTGAAGAACTGATACTGGCGCGGGCATCCTTCATACACCAAAATGTGTGAGGTATAGGAATAACGGCCTTTTAACGCGGATGGGCGGACAGCATCCACCACGAGAGCGGAGAAGTCCACGTCTCGCCAGGACGGCAAAGGCGTGTAATATGGCTGAAAATGCGCTGTTGGGATGCGCAATTTCCCTTTGACCGTGCGCTCTTCCTGGCAACTCAGAACAAGCAGGCTTTTTGCCCTGGAGTAGGCTGTGTAGTAGAGGCGTTTGAAGTCAAATCCCTTGGTACGCTCCAGAGGTTCAAAGGGCTTTCGGGCATAATACTTGTCCTGAAGAATCTCATCCAGCTCCGTGTGCTGCTTGCGCGGCGAAGCATGGAGCGAGCCTACTACCGTAACCGGAAATTCCAGACCCTTTGCCTGGTGAATGGTCATGAAGGCAATGGCACCTTGCGGCGTACTGTCGTCCGCATCCTCAAATTCGGTAATGCCGCCGTCTTCAAGGTAGCGCAGGAAATGATTGAACAAATCCTGTACGTTCTTTTTCAGATAGTCCGGGTGTAAAACCTGAATGTGATGTAGATATTCAAATTTAACCAGTAGTTGTGAAAAAATGGCCAGATTTCTGGCTGGACGCTCATCCCGGTTTGAGTCTTTCAGCTCCAAAAACCGCGAAAAAAGCGGGAACTGAATCAACTGGTAAAAGAGAGCGGAGAAGCCAAAGTCCAGCGGCCTGTTCTTTACCAGCATGCCGCTGATTTCGCGGGCGCGGTGAACACACCAGTCGCGCAATTCTTTGTTTTGCGGCAGCCGTAAGCGGTCGGCGAACTCCCGCAGGCAAATATCGTAGAAATCCCAAACGGCCAACGGCGCGTATCGGCCTGTCCACTCATCACGGATTTCCTTGAAAACAGGGAAGAGAAAAAGAAACGCCCCAATGAGCAGCTTCACCTCTTCCCGGTCAAAATAAAGATCGGAGCGTGGCGCGTAGACAGGTATGCCTTGCTCTTCAAGATATTGCGCCAGCACCTTGGCCTTGTCCCAGCGCACGGAGCGGAAGAGAAAGGCCACCTGGTTCCAATCTTCAAGATGATGCTCGCGCATATGGTGCAAAAAAGCCAAAACCTCTTCATGCCACCCCTGAGCTCCCGCCGCGCCGGATACTCGAACAACCGGGTGTTCAAATGATTTTTTACCCGCAGGCGGGACAATGGCTTTGGGATAGCGGAACGTGGTTCCTGCCCCACCACCCCACGAAAAACCATCCAAACTTCCATCCATCCACTGATTATAAAAATCAATAATGCCAGGGTCTGAACGGTAGTTGACCGTCAACGAATGGATGGCGCATTGCCCAGGAGCGAATCGCGCCGGAAATTCAAGAATGTTCCTGATAGTTGCGCCGCGAAAACGATATAAGCCCTGGTCATCGTCACCCACAACGCAAATATTTTGGCTTTCATTCAGGAGTGCAAAAAGGATGCGTTCCTGGACGGTGTTGGTATCCTGATATTCATCAACCATCAGGTAGCGCAGCTTTTCACGCAACGGCACAAGCACCGTATTCTGGTTATTCTCAAGGAGATTGAGCGCCTCAAGCTGGATCACTGAAAAATCCAGCATGTTTTCTTCTTCCAACAAACGCTGGTATAAAGAATGCCATTTCCCAAGAGCCTGAACTGCCTCATCCGGGTCGTTCATAAGCGCATCAGGGTTCACCAGTTCTTCTGAAAGCTTATTGAGCCAACCGCAGAGCATATTCGCTTTTCTCCAGCGAGAAAGCTCATCTTTGCCGCTCAACAACGCCAGCGGGGCTTCGTCTTCAAATTTCCTGAGCCGCTGAAAAAAGAAATAGACCTGATCAAATTGATCCATCAGGGTGAAATTCTTCTTCAGCCGAGTAAATTCCCGGTGTTCCTCCAAAAGACGGAGGCAGATGGAATGGATGGTTCCAATATACATTTCATCAATATTGACAACAATATTGCGTGAAAGCAGACGGTGCGCGATCCTGGTAATAAGTTCTGAAGCTGCCTTCTCGGTGAACGTGCCCACCAGAATTTGTTCCGGTGGTACGCCCTTGTCCGCCACCAGATAAACGATGCGCTCGACCAAAGTGAAGGTCTTCCCCGCGCCTGGCCCGGCAATGACGAGCAGAGGCCCTTCCGTATGCTCAATGACGCCTTGCTGTTGCGGTGTGGGAGTAAGCGGCATGATCATTCTCCAATTTCCCAGAGCATACCTTGAAACTATAGCTACTACCTGTTGAACATCCTCTGATATAATCCAGACAATCCTTTCATCAGAAAAGAGTCACCCCAGAACCTATTCACACCTTATCAGATTCCCCCTGAACAGGCTCTTTTGAGAGGAAGGCATTAATAGTTTCGACCAAAGCCTGTAATTCCTTTCTCAGTCTCTTTTGGTCTTTGGCGTCAAAATTTTTTGGTATTCCCTTTTTTATCTTTTCACCTAATGCGTCGATACTAGACTTGAATCCCTTAATTCTATCTTTGGTAGACTTGCCCAGTGGCGTGGACTTTTCATTATCTGTAGCCAATGTTGTCCGGTTAAGCACCCATAGCTAACAGGCTATAACTATAGGTGTTTATAGTTTTTCGTCTTCGCGGATTCAGAAGTTCTTCCAGAGAATCCTTGCCGAACAGATTCAAGCAAATGAGCTCGAAGAGTTGTTGCACCGACAGCCCAAGCTTGCTCAGGAATTTCTGATAGGCCAGGAGTAAATACACGGTCAGGGCCGTATAAATCTGGATGTGCACCGCATTCTCCGAGCGCCCGACAAAGCTTTTGATGTGCAGATTTTGTTTGACTTCACGGAAGAATATTTCGATTTGCCAGCGCTCTTTGTAAATGTCGGCAATGGTTTTCGCTGACAGGCTAAAGTGGTTGGTCAAGAACTCGTACCGTTTGCCGGTTTTCGCATCGCGATAGCCGATTCTGCGTAGACGAGTGGTTTTTCCCCGGCTGCTCACGTCAATGATGTGATCGGACGTGACCCCGGTTTTCCGGTCTACGGCGCGGCGATCAACGAGCTTATAGGCAGCATTGCTCTTCAGTCGGGTTACGAAGAAAATGCCCTTCGCGGTCAACATGCGAAACCAGGAATAGCAGATATAGCCTTTATCGAAGGTGACGATGGAACCCTTTGGCAATGAAAGACTTTTGGCCATGCGGCTTTCGTGGGTTTTGGCATTGTTGATATCGAGAAAAGCGGGAATGTAGCCATCGTGGTCAAGCACGGTATTTACTTTCACGCCAGCCTTGTTCCGCCGGAACGACGCCCAGGGAAAGATGGACAGGCATAGGCTGATGGTGGTGGCGTCCATGCTGTACAGCTTGCACTTGAAGCGGAATTTGTGACGAGGCGCACGAAGATGGCACAGGCCATACATTTCAGCGAACAGGTCTTTGAAAAATTCCACAGGCCTTGAATTGTTGGCATCGGCAACCGTGGAACGCGCTACTGATTTCAAGCCGAGGTGATACAGCCGTCTCTTGGCCGCCTCCAAGGCGCGAAGCCCATCGCGTAAAGAGCGCCTTGCAGCGAGTTGGATAAAGGCCATGACGGTGAATTGCTCCTTGAATCCAAATTGGCGTGAAGAGCGGCCAGTTTTGTGCTTGCGTTCGAGTTTTTCAAAAACATGTCTGGGAATCAAAGATAGCACCTGGGAGAAAAGTGTATTATGGTGACTCAAGTCCAAAATCTCCTTGTGTGGCAAACTCTTTATACCACATCGCATTGAGATTTTGGACTTTTTTCTTAACCCTTAGCCGGACAGCAATGGAGCAATTTTACATCATCCGCAGACAGTTCCAGCACAGGATAACCGTCAGGCGGCCAGCCTATACCATCAATCGTTACAAAGATGAAAGCACCAGTGCGCATATCAACGAAGTAACGAAAGTTCGGTTTATCTCTATTCAATTGTCAAAGAACCAAGTTAAGAACTAGCGAAGAGGATTAAATCTATTATTAATCCGATCAAGCATATCACCACGACGAACCGGATAATAAGTAGAATGAAATGGGTTAAAAGTCCAAATCCACTCTCCAGTACGTCCCTTATCGGGGAGGAGTGATTTAGGAGGCGCAGAAGAAGAAGAATCATAAGCGACAGCGGGAAGGAGATTACGCACATTCCAGCCGATAGAACCGAGTAAATCATCTTCTAATGCCTCCTCAAGCGCTTGACTTCTAACAGGAGCATAACCGCCATGAGCTGTCTTCGTAAAGCGCAAATCAGGAGAAGTGCCAGCTTCAATGCCAGTGTTACTAGGCATGGAAGAAGCGATTTCAGGAGTTTTTTAATGGAAAGCATGTGCAGTATGAAACGGCAACGTGATGTTCAACAATTATTGCTCCGAGTAATATCATGCACGGGAAGAACTTCTAGATCATCGGGTGGCCGCCGCCAAAGGAAGGTGTCGATTTCGGCAAACGTCAAGCGACTCCATCAGGATATTCATGGTTCAGCCCTCCCAACTGAGGTCCGTCGGTCCTCCTAGGCGCGGCGGCCCAGCCGGGCCTGGAAAAAGCCCAGCAGGGAACCCATATCGCCAAAAGCCATGCCCGTCGCCCTTGGGTCCGTGCCGAACAAGATCGCCGTCAGGCCGCTCTTCCTTGCACCCTCATAGTCCTTTTCCATGGAATCGCCGACATAATAAGCTTCTTCTGGAGCTTGGGATCCCAGACTGGCTAGGACGTAACCAAAGGCCCTCCTAGACGGCTTTCGAAAGCCGATGTCGGCGCTGGAGTAGACCTCCCTGAAATATCCCCCGATCCCAAAGCCGTCCAGATAGGCCCGTAAGCTGTCCCCGGAGAAGATGCTGTTGGTCAGCACAAAGATCTGGCACCCGCCCTCATGCAGATACCGCAAGACATCCTCCGCTCCGTCGATGAGCCGCTCTTTCCGAAAATCTCGGAGGAAGGCTAATTCCACAGCCCGACGATCCTCCGGCAGTCTAATCCCCAAGCTAGTCTCGAAGAACTCCAGCTGCGCGAAAAAGGAGGTCTCCGCCAGAGAGGTCTTCCTTTTTTGGATATATCCCTCCTTGAAGCGGAGCGATAGTTCGGCCAGTTCCCCGACCCTGCCGTCAAAATACTGGACGGCCAGCCTGTCCAGCGCACTGTCATAGTCATAGGCAACCTTTTCGATCAAAGTGCCGAACAGGTCGAAGATTACCACCGCCATATCACAGCCTCAGGACATAACCGTCCAGATAACCAACCCAGTCCCCGCCGTAATCGGCCATGCCCAGAGCGTAGCCCGTGCAGGCTACCGTACCCGACTGGCTGATGTAGAGGGCGATCCCATCCTTATAGGCAGTTTTTTGGAAGAATTTCAGCATGTCCGGCCCCAAGGTCTCCGGTCCGTGCATCGCGTCCCTGTACAATCCTTTTTTCCATCCCCGGAAGACATCCCTGCACTTCATCACATCGGTCAGTCTGTCATAGGCGGCCCCGTCCTTCACTTGGATCCCAGGCTTACCCAGAACGGTGGAGACCTGGACATCCTCCGCCCTGTAGAGCGTTCGACAGATTAGCCTGGCAGTCTCCATACACCTGTCCCCCGGGCTTGTATAGACGGCGACCGGCCTGCCCAGGGAACCCAAAGCGCGAGCGAAGGTGAGGCTCTCCTTCTTCCCCTTGCGGGTAAGGCCGAAATCTACCGGATCCTTTTCCCCATGCCGCAGGAAGACGCACACGGATCCCGTCCATTTGAGCCCGTTGAAGTCAATCATTGGTCTCGCCTCTGGCCGTCCGAACCATCGTGGCGAGGAGATGGCAGACCATCAGATGAAGATCTTCGGCGGCCTGCATATTATCGACGGCAGCGTGGTAAACTAGGTCAGAGAGCTCCTTCAGCTTTCCCCCGTCAAACCCGACAGCTGAGATCACCTTGCATCCCCGTGCCCTGGCATATTCGACCGCCTTCAAAATATTGGTGGAGTTGCCGCTGCACGATATGGCGAACAGAATGTCCTCCTCGCGCAATAGGTATTGCAGCTGGAGGAGAAAGACTTCATCGTAGGCGTGGTCATTCGAGAGGGCGGTCAAGGCCGGTATATTGTCTGAAAGGCACAAGGCGGGCATCGTCCTCCTGACCACCGAAAAGGCGTTGTTCAGGTCGGCATGGAAGTGAGCGGCCGTAGCGGCGGAGCCTCCGTTCCCGCAGAGATAGATCCGCCCCCCGGCGTCATCCACTTGGAGCAGCGCTTTATAAATCTCCATGAGTGTGTGGTAAGGGATGTCACGGCAGGCGCGAACCACGGTATCGAGATACCCGTTCAGGATCTGCTCAAACCTCATCTGTAACTCCTCCCTTGAGAAGACCTTTCATTTTGTCAAACAACTCCTTGTAAAATCCCCTTTGATAGTGCGAGGGGGACGCGCCCCCCAAGATTGGACTGTGGACATCGCTCTTCCAATGGGTTTGCCGCATATCAAGGTAGACCGCCTCCGGCATCTCCTCCAGGAAGATCCGGTCTACTCTGTCCCACGCACGGTTGACCGCCATTATCCACTCCATCTTGTCGTTCCACGTTGAGACCTCCCCCGTCCGCTCGTCGATCTTCCAGGGGCAGAGCCTCCCCCCCGCTAGGACGACGTTGGACACGCGATGGGAGCAGAGGAGTGTTCTGAGAGCCCGGATGCTCCGCCTGTACAGTTCCAGATGGACAGCCGTCTCCGGCTCGACCACCTCGCACCCGGAAAAAAAGCGCTTGAAGATAGACTCAGAAAAATACTTATTGTATGTGAGATAGGAGTCCTCCCCGTACCGGATGACGGGAACCGCCGCGTCGATGTAATTGTCGGCCACCACCAGACGGACGCGGTCCCCGGTGAAGGGTTCCTCCATATCCTTCTTGAACTCGATCCCGATATACTTCGCGGCGTCTCCCGTCATCAAGTCTTCGACCCCGGCGTGATCACAGGGGAGCGCCTGGGAGAACAGGGAGATAAAGGAGTTGTGGAAGAGGGTCTTGCAGACATGGAAATACGCCTGATACCCTGGGTTGAAATAGCTGTCTGAGCGAAAGAGGCTCCTGCTGAAGCAGGAGCCGATGACCACCGTCTCCACGGGCGAACTGCCAGTCCTCTCCAGTGCCGTCCGTCTGGGGGGCGCTGGAGTAAAGGAACTACAGGGCAGTGCATATCCCTTCGGCTCAGTTCCTCCCTCGCTGAAATAGACCGCGTCCCTCTCGAAGGAGATGGAGATGCCGTCCACCCTGCGGCCGCGCAGGGAGACGGAGACGGCATACGCCACCCGCCTCTCCACCGTGCATAGGCAGAGCCTGCATACCTGCCCGGGATACCGGTCAAAGAAGGTGCGCAGCTCCCTCCGCCCCAGCCGAAGGCGCGAACCGTCCACCAAGACAGTGAGGATGTGGGGAAGATGCTTGTTCCGGTTCTCGATCCATGCCTCGAGCCGCCCCGGAGCGAAGAAGGGGAATGCCACCGACTCCTCAGTTATCTGGACGTCCATGATGAAAGCTTCATCCAAACCGCCCTTCACTCCTTCTCCACCCCTCTGTTATCATCTCGTTCAAGCCCTGAATGGAGCCCATGAGCTTGTCCATCATATCCCGTTCCCCGTAGGCCTGCTCCATGAGTGCGTCCAGCTCCCGCCTGGAATACACACGGTGGCATCTGGTGCTCAGCATCACGCCCTTTTCCTTCAGCACCAGCTCGAGCTTGTCCCAATAAAAGATCATCTTGACCAGGGAGGTTCGCAGTCCGCAGATGTATTCCTCCCCCATGAGGCCCTTCAGCTCCCCGCTGTGAAACACATTCTCCATGGTCATCGAATACTCCTCCAGCCACGGCAGCCTTTTGCGTAGAAAAGCGATCATGATATACATGGCCACCACGGTGTCCTTTAAGGCACTCTTGACCCAAGCGATCTCAACGTCCCATTCCAAGGAATATGCCCGGGGGACATAGCGGTAGGCCGAAAAAATATCGTTTTCCGCCTCCAGGATCGCCAGATCTCCGAGGAAGTCGTGGCCGGTGGTGTTCTCCAGGATCCGAATGGAGTAAAGGCAGTCGATATTACATTGCAGCTCGTACTTCTCCCGGTAGCCTGCCAAGAGGGAGGGATAGTCCCTGACATTTTTGATGTTCATTATATTCTCCGCCAAGGCCTGAGGGGTGCATTGGTATTCGATGGCTCCATCGGCAAATTCCAAGCGGTAGCGGTTATCCGCCTCCGTCAGGCGGTCGTAGTCATGGCAGATGGGGTAGTGCTGGAACTTCCCATGAATATGGTCGATGGGGTTCTCAAACACGGAAACGATGGAATAGTCGATCAGCTCCTCCACGGACTCATAGACTTGGAGCTTCTTCTCATCATAGCAGATGGTCAAATCGATATCGCTCTCGATCCGGTCGGTCTGCTTGACGAGACTGCCGAATTCATAGATCAGGCAATGTTGGGGCAGACAGGGGCGGAACTGCTTCAGAACCTGGGAAATCACATCCTGTCGAAGGGTCCGGTATTGGTCCCGGAATGCAATATAGTCCTCTTCCGTATCGTTTTCCCAGCGCGCCTGGCTGGTGATATGCCAAGCGTCGAACAGTTTCCTTTTCTTCTCGTCAAAGCCGGATTTCACCCGGGAAAGGAAGCGAGTATACTCATCATAACGGATGATTTCAGAAACTGGAAAGATAAACATAGCCCTACATCTTCTCAATGACGATATTTCCAATGACTAGCAGATCCACCGCCGTTTTCAGGAAACACTCCAGCGCATCCTCCGGCGAGTTGACCAGCGGCGCCCCCCGACTGTTGAAGGAAGTGTTGCACAGGACTGGAACCCCCGTCAGCCTGTAAAAAGCTTGGATCAGCCCGTAATATTTCCCCTGCTCAGCGCGGACCACCTGGGGGCGGGCGGTGTAGTCTACGTGGACGACCGCAGCGACGGCCCTGCGTTTTTCTTTCTTTACCATGGCTGCCACGTTCATAAAGCTCTTGGAGTCCGGATCCCCTTCGAAATACTCCGAATAGTGCTCGGCCAAGACACTGGGCGCGATGGGCCTCCACATCTCCCGCTCTTTGATAGTGTTGAGCTTGATCAGACTGCGCCTAGTCCTAGGGTCGGCCAGGATGCTGCGGTTCCCCAGCGCCCTCGGCCCGGCTTCGAAGCCGCCCTGCATCCATCCCACGATCTTCCCCTCCGACAGTTCTCTCGCCATGCGGTCAAACATGTCCTCCTCGAGGAGGAGGGAGAAGCGCACCCGATCCCTGTACTTCTCCAGCGCCTCCAAGACGCCCCGCTCCTCGTAGGAAAGGCCCAGCCCTGCCGAACGGAGCGGCCCGGCGCCCCTCCCTCCATAGAGCCTGTGGTAGACCTCTAAAGCAGAGCCTACCGCGACCCCCGAGTCGGAGGCGAAGGGGGGGATAAACATCTTTTGGAAAATTCCGGACCGCTCGATTCGCCCGTTGGCGGAGCAGTTGAGCGCCACCCCGCCTGCGAGAACCAAGCTGTCCATCCGTGTGGTCTCCTTCAACTCGGTTGCGAAGTCCAGGAGGGTGTCCTCCAAGGATTTCTGGACTGAAGCCGCGAAATCGGCGTAGCCCATGATCTCCCCGTAATTCCCCGCCTCATAGGGGAAGCAGTTCTCTTCAAAGTATTCCTTTAACTGCCTAGTACGCAGTTCGATGGCATCAAAAATGCTCTCCTGCTCTATGTCGGGCAGCTCCTTGAAGAGGCGCTTGTCCCTGGACGGAGCTAGGGGCATTTTCATCACGGGCATGCCATAGGAGGCCAGGCCCATAAACTTGCCCACCTCCCTGTATTTACCGTATAAGCCGGTGAATCTGGCCGCCCGGTTATAGAAGATTCCCAAGGAATTATGGATGTTGATCTCCTTGAAGAAGTGGATCTCCCCGTTCTTCGCGTAGCCTAGGGAAGTGGAGGCGTCCTCCCCCCGATTGTCCGTCACCAGAATCGCGCATTCCTCAAAGCCGCTTACCCGGTACGCGCTGGCGGCATGGGCCAAGTGATGCTTGATCACGTAAATAGGGGGGAGTGCAGTCCCGAACACCTCGGGCGGCAGGAACCACGTCGGGGCCTCGAACATAGCGTATTTAGCCGCCTCCTCCCGGGACATCCGATAAACTTGGTTCCGGTATTTCCAGTCCATCCCGATAGAGACGGCGGAGACGCCGTCCAAGGTGATACCCTCGCTCCTTAAGCATTCCAGCGCCGCCTCCACTGGTGGTTCGCCAAAAGCCATCTTATGCTGGCTGATCCGCTCCTGTTCAATATACCGGATCAGCTCGCCGTCCTTGATCAGCGCCGCTGCTGCGTCATGGTTACCTATGTTCAAGCCCAATATAAACCTAGACATACATGTTTTCATTTTTTTATCGTTCGCTGTCGTACTGGAAGAAGGAAAGCCAGGTCTCCTTCGATCGACTTTCCGCGTCGTAAAAATCCCCTCTGGAAATGACCAGATCGGACAAGATGGGGTATACCCGCTGGATCGAATCCTTCAGCTCCCGGATGGGCATATACGCGTCATAGGGGGATATGTTTAGGAGGAAGGGGTCCTTCCTGAAGGCGTCGATATAGCGACCGGCGAAATCCTCTATCCCCTGCTGGATCCGCCTGACCGTCCCGTAATTCTGAGTCTCCTCCCTGTCGAATTTTAGGCCCTGGCCTGTGTAGCCCAGAAAGGAGGGCGAACAGGACTGGGTGAACAGCTCTAGGAACAGATTGCTCATCCGGGTCCCAGTGTGGGACTCCAGCAGGTCCCTGTTGGAGTCCACGGAGAACAGATAGGAGTGAACCGTACCGTCCATAGAATAGATCCCGGCCAGATTTTCAATAGGCTGGCGATATCCGGCAAGGAGACCATAGACCTCGCAGTCCAGCTTCAGATACCGCCGGATCAGCTTTTTCAAGAGAATGGGCCCCGTCCCGGCCCAGCCCACATCGACGATTACGACCTTCTTCGCAGTCCCCACCGCTACCGCCACATGCCGAAGGGTGGCCTCGTTGTCCTCCCGGAAGCGGTCCAAGATTTCCCCCTTCCTGTCATAGAACAGTGCCTCTACCCTTGGTGCGGTATGGTTGGAGAGAATATCCTCCTCTGACAACCCATACCCGGCCAACGCACCGGTGAAATGGCTCAGCCCATAGAAGTCCAAAAGATGCCTGACCTTAATCTGGTAGACTCCCCTTGCCTTGTGCCATATCATCCTCTGGCAGAATTCGTAGAAGTTCTCCCACGCCGTAATCTTCATCCCAGCGAACCTGGACCAGTAGAAATACTCCCACGCCCCGTGTCCGGGCAGCTTGTCATATACCCTGCTGTAAATTTCGCCGTCCCTGGACAAAAAAAGGATCTTGTCCGCGCCGCAAAGCTGAGAGAAGTGGTTGACCCACTGGGCCACCCCCAGGACATAGATCCCGCCGTAGATATACCCCAGCTTGTAAGCCTCGCTCATGCCCCGGTCCCCACAGTAGAGCCGGTTATTGACCACCGCCGAATAGATCCTGCCGGTCAGGTAGGACATTCCCTCTACCCGATCCTTCCCGCCGATGTCGTTTGTGTTCTTATAGTGGACTGCCCTGAGCCCCGCCTTCTCCGCGCTCTCCACATCGGCAGCATAGTCGTCTCCCACATGGACGATCCTCTTGCCATCATAGCGCTCTTTGAGCCAGATGAACAGATCCCCCCGCTTCTTGGACCGCTTCAACTCGGAGGAGACAAAGACCTCATCCACGGCGTGGAAGCCGTTCTTCTCAAGGAGCCGACCCATCTGCCCTTTGGACAGGTACATGTCGGAACAGATGACAATGGTCTTCCCCCGTTCAGCACAGGCCCGCAGGACCTCTGTAAAATACGGGTTCGCACGGCAGTACTCCAGCTCTAGGCGGTACTCTAGCGTAGCGCACTCCACGGCGTTCAAATTGGTCTTCTTCGCCACCAGCCCGTAGATCTCCGGCAGGGTGACCTGGTCGTGTCCGCAGTCCTCTTCCTTCCGGCGTCTGGCCTCACCCTCGGCATCCACCCGGATATTAGAGAATTTATAGATGCCAAGCCGTTCCTCCAGAATGGAGAACAGAACCCTCGGACTGGTGAAGGGACGCAGGATGAGGGTGCCAAACACATCGAAGGAGATTACGTCGTACCGGCAAAGCTCCCGCGCCAATTCCCCCGCGTCCATCCTCCGAGCTTCTGTGCTTTCATACCGATCAATTCCGTGATCCATCTCCTCCCAGCCTTTCTCATGAGAGCCTTTCAGCAGTTTATCTTTTTTGGGGTCATGCCTAGCAGAGAGGTTTTTCCCTGAGCATTTTGAGGACGAGTTTGTAGATATCCTCGTTTCTGTGGTTAAAGCGAAATTCGCATTCTTTCAAATCGCGGTTTCAAGTTCAAAGTGCAACACCCAGTCCTTGGGTATTGGCGTCTTCTAAAAAAACTTCATAGGGTGTCTTAAACCCAAGGCATTTTCTAGGCCGCCAGTTCAAGCGGCACATTGCCGGTGCTACAGCAAAAATAGCCTCTGGCCCACAGGTGCCGACCCCAATATTGACGGCGAAGAGATTCAAAACTGTGCAGTAACTTATGGGAGCTTTTGCCTTTTAACCTTTGCACTAAACGGCTGATCGTCACTTGGGGCGGAATGGAGACAAAAAGGTGGATATGATCTTTGGATATATGCCCTTTCATAATTTCTACAGATTCTGAACGGCAAATTTCACGGATGATATCCCGAACCGTAAAGGCTACATCTCCAACCAGCACCGGCTTACGATATTTGGTTATCCATACCAAGTGGAGATGAATGACAAAAACACTATGTGCGCCATGACGATAAGCGTTACTCATGGCAAAATCTTAAACAAGAAATGCTAAAGCTGCCAGCTAAAGCTGGGGGTTTTAACCCTCCCAAGGTGGGACAATAAAATCAGGCTCCCTGTCTTCAATATCCGGCTCATACCAAGCCTGAAAAAGTGCATCAGGTCGCGCTGCCTTTTGCAAGAACGCGTAGGTAGCCCCTTCACCGGGAGTGGAAAATTCTGTTACCTGACCGGGAAACATCGTCGCCATAGTTTTGTCCTACCGGATATGTACGTAGGTCACATGGCCGCAAATCTTGCATACGACAAATCTGGCCCCGCCAGCGGAAGGGTCGCGCAGCATCTTGCCCATGATGTTTTCAAGATCGTTCAAAAAACCACCGTCAGGGGGCGTGCAACGAACTTCTGTCTGCTTTGATCCGCATTGGGAGCAAGGTATAACTGGGGGCTGCATCATCTGTTGCACCTTCAGGTTAGCATATGCGCAAACGGTTTTTACGCATCCTCTTCCATAATTGCCGCATCCTCACCAAAGCTGCGCACCCAGGCCCGCAGTTCCGGCTCGGCACGTGTGGTCAGGGTCAGCACAAGGCCGCCGTCAGGCAGATTTTCCACAGTCTGACTTTCTGCCCAGATGCGCTCACGCACATATTCGGCCACCTTGGCACTGAAACCAATATGGAACGTGCGCGGCTCGTGCCAGGGCAGGCCAAAGTCCTCTGTGGCTATCTCGGGCAAAAGCCCGGTCACCCTTTTACCCGTCGTTGTCACATCGGTAATTCTGTGAACGGCCATGCTGCATGGTCTGCCTGTGGGCGTAAAATCGGGGTCCACCAGAGCGCCCAGCACATAGAGAGCATTGTTCATAGCGATCATGCGCTGAGGAACTAGGCGGTGCTCGCGCGGAGCTTCGCGCCCCGGCGCCTTGTAGGCCACAAGGCAGATTTTTTGGCTACGGGCAGCGTCCACCAACTGATCGATATGGTCGGTGTGAGGGGTGTAGTCGATACGCCCCTTGGCGTGGAAGTGAAAGGGATCGTCCTTGCCCATATGCATCGGATCAGCCATGTGCAGAGCCAGATGACGCAGGCTTGAATCCACCCTTTGCAGCACCGGGGCAGGCAGAATGCCGGATGCCATTTCGCGGCAAATGCCGAGGAAGCGCAGTTCTTCGAAATCCAGGCCCAGCGAGCGCCCTTCATTGATAACGTACTGATACCAGCGGCGGCGGTTGTCCAGGCCCGTATGCAGAGAGGCCCCCACCACGGCCTCGACTTCGCCCACCAGACGGATCACCGTTTGCGGCGAACATTGCAGCTCTTCGGCAAGGTCATTCTGGTAGTGGCGGCGGCTATCCAGCAGAAGCTTGCGAAAAAGCCGCAGCAGTTTAACGCCTGGCGTGGTGTCGGGGTCAATTTTGGGCGGCACGATTATACACCTGATTGTTATTTCATTAACTATATAGATACATAGAGCCATTCTCAACAGAGCATATTACTTGGTAATCAGTTGTACGGGAGGGAAAGCCCTCCCGTACAACCAGTCATTTATCCGGGCACCGCATTTTCAGTAGCCTCAACGGGGCCTGATGCATTATCCCCGTCAGGGACTTGATTTTCAGCAGAAATGGCATCTGTATCTACAGTATTGCCGGCACCAGATTCCATAATGTCGGACACTTTTTCGCAAACGGTATCCACGGCCTCGGCAATCTGTTCGCGGGCCAGATATCCCAAAGCGGCGCCGCCCACAAAGCATAAAATTTTTCCCCACATAACTGCCTCCACAAGCATGGTTGTTGCGCGGTGCTACCGTGCGTGCATACGTTATGAGGTATATACTTTCCAAAATATGGAAAGGTTGCTTATTTTTAAGCTTCAGATGAATTTTTGTTACCCTGTCTAAGCGTTATAAAATATTGTCGCCTGTCGATCGCATATTTAAACATGTCAGGGCAAACAGAAATTTTCTGAATCAATAGTTATGTAAAATTAGACTATGGTCAATATTGTAAAAATAATTACGCTCCAGTAGGGTACGGGCTGGCTTGCAGAAGATAAAAAATAATCAACACTGTGTACTTATGCTAATTCCACATGGCTGTTGTGGATATTTTCCCCGTGGCGGAAAGGGGAGTTCGATAAAGGCTGACAACCGGCACGCAGGCATAGGTCTGAGTGCCGTGCTGGCTGTTATCCTGTGCTTTTTATCAGCCTGCGCCGCATCCCCCAGGTTGAAGGCCCGCGCCCTTGCGCAGCAGCACGAATTTGCTGAACGCCTCTTTGCAACACAGTCTTTTGTCCTGTTCGGCTTATACCGCCCCGGCTTTTCACCACATCATGAAATCCTGCATGTATATATTGAAGGAGACGGGCACGCCTGGGAGTCACGCATCCGGCCTGCCAGTGATCCCACGCCGCTTAACCCTGTGGCACTACGGCTGGCCATGTTTGACACGGGGCCGGCCCCTGTACTTTATCTGGCGCGGCCATGCCAGTATGTGCAAGGAGAGGACAGGCGGTATTGTTCAAAGCGCTACTGGACCTCTGCCCGCCTTGGACAGGAAGTGATCGACAGCCTTGATACTGCCATTTCCCAAGCTAAGGCAGCATGTGGGGCAGAAAAGGTCGTTCTAGTCGGATTTTCTGGGGGTGGCGGTGCGGCGGCTCTATTGTCGGCCAAAAGACAGGATGTTGTCTTTCTGGGTACCATAGCAGACAACCTTGATACCGAGGCCTGGACGCAGTTGCAGGGAGTGAGCCCTCTCGCAGAGTCCTTGAACCCAATTGCCGTGGCCTCACACCTGCGGCATCTGCCTCAACGGCATTTAAGCAGCCGCGCAGACACGATTATGCCGCCGAAAATCAGCGCGGCGTTTTGCCGGGCAACAAGACAGCCCGAAAGTTGTGTGGTCATTTCTAGGGTGGCTCATGGCGGGCTGTGGCAGAAATACTGGAGCTATGACTATCAGTTCGAAAAATGAGCGCGGTGAATGGGATTAAATCAGAGCATGGCCCTGACGGGGTCTCTTGAATTTACAGCAGTTTTAGTTTCTTGCGGAGGTAGACCATAGCTGATGCTCTGGTATAGCCGACCTTGGAGCCAGCCCTGACGCGCTCCCTTGGGCCTTTTTGCAGGGCATCTTCATTGCTGAGCGTCTTAGCAGAAATAAGCCCGCCGGTGAGCCGTGCCAGTTCTGCTCTGGACACCACTGGGGGTAAGGCCACCTCGATTGCCCTGAAGAACTCCTCTGTACCGATGCCCTTGTTGAACAAGTTATCGCTGTATTCAAAATCGTGATGCCAATTTCTGTGCTGCATGTGACCTCCTGCTGACGCGTGGGGTGGATGTGGGCGTGTGTGGGGATACATACTATTTGCTTGTAATAACGAAAGATGGGTGCTGTCATGCAGACAGCACCCACTAGTCACCACTATTTTGTAATCCTCGGAGCCCTGCAGTGAACTCATCGCATGTGTAGAGCGCATCTCTGCCGTAGTGGCGTTTGCTGCTGCCTCTTGGCCCTGCCCTTGATATCAAGACAGGAAAATGGACGATGGCTGATCCCCCCGATTAGCTGTGAGGGACTTCTCGGGTGAAAATGGTGTTATGCTTTTTCGAGATCGATGAAGAAGGGGTTTTTAGGAGGTGTGGGGATGTTTTTATCAAGTACACCTAATGGCTGCCCTTCAACGTCCTGATGAGGGTATTGATCTCGGCTCCGGTCAGTTGAGCAAGGTCTTTGCCAAAGTCCTTGTAGCTCAGGGCTTCTGCTGATTGCCCTTTTTCTTGGGCGATTTTTTTGACTAGCCCGACCTGCTTTGGTGATGCGGGCTTGGAACCACCACCATTGAGCATGGCCTTGTCTTGTGGCCTGTCCTGTGGCCCTTGAGAGTGCGAAGGGGCGTCATCCCAGTGTGACTGCGTTGCTGCATCGTTTGAGGCTGCAAGTTGGGTCTGGAGGAGCCTGGTGGCATTGGTGCGAGAGGTATCGCTGGCCGCCTGCAGGGTATCTGCTTCACCTAGTGCTGAAACTATACGTCCTGAGTGCGTCTTGAGGGTCGTTTTGCAGATGTACTGGCAATCTGCACCATTGCAGGTGCGGGCAATCATGTCGGTGTTGATATCAGACCACGAGTCGGGAGAGGTTGATGAGGGCATCTTGAGGCTCCTGTTTTTTTACTTTGATATAACGCATAATATACTCTATTTACAACGGATACGCGTGCAAGAGGAGACTCGAGATCCCTTGGAGTTGTATTCTTTTGAACGGGTCTTCGCCAAGTAATTGGCCGCATGTACCGCATCGTTGACTTAACCCACCAGTCAAGCTTGCCGACATTTGCTTCTAAGATGTCGGATGCTATTTATCCTGCTCATGCCGAAATCACGAATGCCATCGTTATAAACCCCCTTGGTGTGGTCTTTAGCCAAGTACATGGCCTGCCGTACAACGGTATCAATCTTGCCTTCGTAATTGGGGTCATCGCTACGGAGAATGATGCCATTAGCTTGTCGGTTGCCGTCAGCATCTCTATTACAATAGTGGATTAGGCCTTTAGGATCCACATTGAGTATCCTGCCCCACATTTTTTCTGCTGATTCGATATAAGGATAATACCTGCAAGTCTTGTTACCATCGAGCAAGAGCATGCAGTGATAGTGCTGGTTGTTACTTCTAAGCGATTGTTCTCTCACCCAGAAATACGCTGGGGATACCCCATTGCGTGAACACTGTTGAATGAGCAGCTTCATGAGAGCTGACATGTCACTGTTATCTTCAACTCCAATGTAAGTTTTTGGGTAAGTGACATCAAAACGAACAATCATGGTTTTGCTAAATGTCCTAGTGTATTCTTCAAGCAGTTCTGATATCTTTTGTGAAATAGAATCTCTGTACATAGTTGGATCGTAATCTTTAATCGTCTGTGAAAAATTTATTCTATTCATTTACATTCTCCACTTGTAGTTGTGTGATTAATTTGATTTCTATTTAATTGTGACAATCTGTTTAATTTGAAAAATATATCATGTTGTTAGATTAACCATAATCGTTACAAGGCTTGTTGTTGCAAACATTGTTATGTTGATAATGCTAATAGGATTGCTATTAATAATTCTTATATAAGTACTACAATCATACCTTTAAACTATGCACAGGAAAAAACTGTAGATAAATAAACTAACCCTAGGTAAAATAGCTGCTTTTCAAAATATGAATTTGAGGGAATTAACTTTACATATCATTCTAAAAATAAAAATGATTATAACCTCATTCAGCAGATCTAAGTTACAGGAAGTTTGTATATATGATGGAATTATCAAGATAAGACAAGAAAACTCCCATTTTGCCCTGAAGGAAGACAGAAAAAGCGCCTAGAAGGCCATCCTAGACGCTTTTTTGATGCTCAAATCGGGATTTTCTGCCATTTTCTAAGCTTGGGCATAAGCGAAGAAATCAGGACGTAAAGCAACCTTAAGGTTATTGGTTGCATCATCGTAGACAGCCAGATAGTTATGACGGTCAAGAAATCGCAAGGCGTTATTGGTCTCCTTAGCGTTAACATGAATACGCTGCTGTATGGTTGTCGAATCTATCCCCTCAGTTATAATTCTTTCCTGCTCATAACGGTCAGTAATGCGATAGAGGCTTTCAAGAATTTCTTGCGCAACTCCCTGCACGACAAATCCACACGGATCAAAAGCATACCGAACATGCGGAAATGTTGCGCGAACAAGGTCGATCCCCTGCTGCATCTCTTCCTCAGTGATTGGGCATAGGTGGGGCTGCTCATTATTCCATGCGTGGATGTCCCACGCAAAGCGTACCGCTTGCCCATGAGCTTTACGCAAATAAGGCTCAGCAGCTTCCGGCATATAAGGGATTACATCTGAGCGAACAACGTCCTCGAATCTATGAACGAGCCTTAATGCCGCGGGAATAACACCAACCCGATAGCGTTGCGCAGCCCTGTCTTGTGTATAAAACATTTGAAGTAACTGCGTTATTTTCGCATTGTACGCTTCAAGGCTTACTTCAAGGTTGAATCGCTGTGTGGCAGGTGCAGCATCCAAATGGAAATATGGAACAAAGCGAGCAGTTACACCATTTTCATTCAACGTCTGATTACCGTAGAATTTGCGAGCAACTACTGGCTGTACCAAGTTGACCATTGGCAACGCTGGGTGGGCCAAATTAATACGCATTTTAGCGTTTTCATAAACATATGGCTCTTGCGTATGCCCCCGAAGAAATAGATCAGCAGCTTCTAGCGAGCCGACCATCTTACTGCTGAGCATGTTACCTTCGGCTGTTATGCATCCTTGGCACTCACCATGCTCACTAAGAATGGAGGACAATTTAAAAGTCGTACCCTTGTCCACTACCACCTGAACACGAGCATCCGTTCCGGGGCGCGGCATTAGGTCCAAATTAAAGTGCGCGGCCTCATCAATGGCCTCTTTTAATGTCGCCAACTCCTCAGATTGGCTAGCGTAATTTGCCCTATCAAGAACAGCTTCAATTTTTCTTCTCGAGCGAGCTTCGGCTGCTTTCCTAGATAGCCGCGATTTTTCTTTGTTATTTTTGGTGCGCTCTTCATAACCGGCGTTAGCTTGGGAGCAAAATCCGATGAATGGATCTCGTAGATGTTTTGCAAGCGACGACTTTCTTTTCCCAGAGGGAGCTATTTGGATTATCATATCAACTGTCGGCTCCGACCAAGCCTCGGAGAGTTCGATGGCGACTCGCCCCCATGTAGCAATGGAAATTGCCCCGCAGACATCAAAAGCTATGCCACGGGGGGCTAACCCGGTAATCTCCGAGAGGTGGCAAGCTACGTCTTTAATGCCGGCTGGAAGGTAGTAACTAAAGGGAACTTCTAACTCTTGCTGGTCAAACGGAATTATTTTAGCACACGCAAGAAATTTTTGCATGCGCGCAATGCGGCGCCTGCGTTCTTTATCTTCAGCATTTTTTTTATTTTCCTTGGCCGCCTTGACTAATCGGTTGGCCTGTTCCAATTCCCATAATTGATCGCCAGTACCCACTTCATCACGATAATCCTCCAAGGAAATACTCGGCGATGCATTGCTGAAGCTCATCGATGCATTTTTAGGCTGTTGATTATTAACAGATGCCGTTACAGTTAATGCAGGATGCTGTATTTCGGAAGAGAATAAAGATATGCTTTGAGTGGCTCTGCCACCATTAAGCTTCGCGGTTTCAACAAGCGCATCTAATCCCATGACAATACTCCTTTTTATAAGCATGAAGCTGACGGGAGCGGTGGCTCCCGTCAGCTTCATTGATTTACTTTTTGAGCTTAATGTTCATCTCTGTCTCGTCGGGCACAATTTCAACGCGATATCTAGTCCTAAAAGTAATCGTATCGATTTCAGCAAGTGCTTCGCGTGAGGTACTAGCAATTCGATCGAGGGCACTGCTAAACATTTTTACCTCCACCTCATTTATCATGTGTCCTATTGATGCTAATGGAAATGTCGACGGAAGGATCTCCGCGTCAACAGGGTTGCTTTGGGGGAGGGGCATATTCCCAGCATTATTGGTCGAGTTCATTTGCGCCTCCAATGATGTACGGGGTTAAGATTGTGCCACACTCGGCCTGCTCTACACGTACGTATTCCACTGTTTTACCTTCTATCTGTGACAACGCTTTGATTGGTGTGGAGATTGAGACTAGCTCGTATAACGGGTCAATGGGGGTAATTTTTTTACGCATGAACAAGTGTGTGAGGATTTCGTTCAACTGAGACTTGCTCAGGTGATGCCGCAGCATAATTGCGAGTCGTGGATGCCCCGCAAGGTAATCAGCCGATACTGCTTCACGTTTTGCCTTTTTATCATTGGCTGAAAGACGATTTCGCTTAAGTGCGCTGGGTCTATTTGAATTTGCAGTTTTTTTTGCTTCAACACCATCGCCTTGCCGGTTTTCAACATTTGATTCTATGCCCGTGGACATATTGGTGCCCTCCTATGGTCACGTCTTAAGCAAAACGAACGAACGTACTTAAATTGAATTTGAGCGTACACGACTACGGAGCCATTCGATGAATGCGTTCTTTTCGTAGCCAGCATACTTACCAATTCGAATTTTTCCCCTTGGCCCTTGACCTCTTGAATCCAAATTAGCCAACCCGCCTGGCGTGATTAACGTCCCGCAATATTTGGGCACGTCATGTCGCGCAAAGACTGGTGGAAGTACATTCGCAAGTTCCTTCAAAAAATTTTCAGATGTTTCTTTGGCCATCAGGAATTCCCCCCTCCTATCTGCTCTCTGTGTCAGGTTTTTGAGTTGCAGAGCATAAAAAGCTCCTGCACCAGAAGATACATCTTACCCTAAAATTGTCCATAACTAACTATTATATTTAACTATTCTTAAAAACCCAATAGGTGAAATCCAAAAATTCAGAAAGTTAACCAGCAAGCATCATTTAACTTTCCGAATGAATGTTCTGAATTTTTTCTTAAACTTTTTTTTGTATTTTTTGCGACGAGTGTATACTCAGGGCAGGGAGAAAAAAAAAGCCGTCGGCATCCGACGGCTTTTTAGATATTATTTTGAGGAAGGGTCATTCTGATTGAGGTAGCACGCCCTCTAAACTTAATGCTGCTCTTTGAAGCGTATCAGGGGCAAGATGACTATACCGCTCAGTCATTTCCAGCGTTCTATGCCCCATTAGTTTAGCAACGGTATAAAGTGGTGTACCTTTTTGCACCAACCATGAGGCAAACGTATGGCGAAGACTGTGAAAGACTACTCTCTGGCGGGAGTCAGAAATTTCAATAGGAACTTGTGTTCCATCGGCTAGAATTCGCAATTCCCCAGAGTTGTTCAGACCTAAGTCTCTAACTGTACGTTCAAACGTATCTGAGACCCATTTACGCGCAAGCCCATCCTTACCAGGAAAGACATACTGTAGCTTGCTTTCTGATTTAGCAAGTCGCCCCAACAGCATTCTGCGCACTTCTACGCCCATAAATGCGTGACGATTTTTGCTATTTTTAGTGTCTCTTATATAAATAGTGCCGTTAATAAAATCGATATCAGACCACGTAAGAGCATGCACTTCCCCAGCACGTAGACCACAAAAAAGAGAAAGCAGCGCCATATCGTGCATATCAAGAGACCGACCACGCAGTGCGCTCAGTAAAGCACATGCCTCATCAGGCGTAAGGAAACGCATTCGTCGATTGTCTCTCTTAGGAAGCTTTACCCGTTTCGTTGGAGAATTCCCAGAAACGAGACCTCGAGATGCGGCATGATTCCAGACCTGTGAAATGATTCCAAGAATTTTGGCCATCGTTGCTGGGCTTTTACCTTGTTCTGTGGCCTTCAATATGACCTCTTCCACCTTGTTAGTCGTGATTTTCTGTAAAGAAATTGTGCCGATAATGGGGAAAATCCACTTACCAGCTATACTTTTTTCAAAGGTAATGGTTCTGGGATGTTTTCCAACGCACGAAGGCAAGTAATCGGAATCCCAAAATTCAGCTAGCGTGATATGGTTGCGGTGAGCAGCCTGAGCTTCAAGTTCTTCGGCTTGGCGGGCTTCGTTTTCAATCTGTCGCATGTCAGCCAAGGACTGTGGTCGCTTACCAGTTTTGATATTGTGTTTAATGATGGCGAGTAGCCCCGCCGCAGTGGCTGCGGATACTTTTTCAGAGGCCCACCCAACTCCTTCTTCCTTATCTTTGCCATTAAGTTTGTAGCGGATAAAAAAATAACGATCTGGTTTGATTCCATTTTTACGAGTTTTACTGTCTCTATACCTAACCCCAGGATGATTACTCTTAGTGGCCTCAGCCATATTTATGATCCTACCTGCCTAAATTTTAGCCCCGCTATAGCCCCGCTTTTTTATTTCAAATGTCATGCGGAGAGGTGATGAGTGATGAAAAATTTACTAGCAAGATACTTGTTATAGTAAGACATCATTGATAAATTTGCAATGAACGATTACGCACCATGAAGTATCTGAAATTTATAATTTTATCCTTGGTAAGGATGAGGTCAGCAGTTCAATCCTGCTCAAGGGCTCCACAAAGAATCAAAGGACTTACGGAGAAATCCGCAAGTCCTTTTTTTGTGCCCTATTCACAACTGCTCCTGGCTGCCCTGCCATTACGGTTGAGGCCACAATGCCATCAGACCATCGTGCCTTTGCCTTGCTTATTCCATTGTCGGCCAACAAAAAAACCCACGGGGGGCCAGAATTGCGATTGTATGCAACCAATACCTAGGGCAGTTGCGGCTGCTGTGGCACCAACGCCCGGTAAGGGCCGCGCATGCTGTACACAAAATTGGCCATGCGCAGATCGCCGCTGACCACAAGCATGAGCAAAAGTTTGGACTGCGCATCCTCGCGCACAATGCCGTAGCCCTTTACACCCTTCTGCTCAAAGGCAAATTTCCACTGACCGTTGCGCAGCACCGGAGCTGCGCCGGTCGACAATTGCCACCAGATACAAGAAGTCTCGCTTCATTGGCACATATGTAATGTCGGCGCGCCGCATCTGATCCGGCGATTGATCCGTAATCCGCGCAGCAGGTAAGGATAAATCTTATGTTCGGGATGCCGCACACGCGTTCGGGGCTTCTGGTAGATCACCACCAGCCCCATCTTGCGCATAAACTCCGCACTCAGTCACATCCAATCTCGATGTCCTGCTGACGTAAGTGCCTTTTCATCTGGCGCGAACCAATAAATCGGTGTCTCCAAAAACTGCTTGACGAAAACGGCCCTCCTTCGTTGATGACTACAACGTAACAGGCTGCCCAATTTTCCGCGACCACCTCATACCAATATTCTACTCTTTAATTCCAAAAAATCATTCCACAATGCAAAGAACAAAGGCATTCAACATCTGAGAATCGCGCATAACTGATCACTGCACTATGGAAAACAGTTGTGTCTTTATGCCAAAAAGGCAAATCTGCTCATTTAAACTCTGGAGAAGAAATTGCTATAAATAATTACTTGAAATAAAAAGCTATTTTTGATAAAGTCCGCGATTGATAGGGATGTAATATTCCGCCACTCCACTGAGAGATAAATTAGTTAATGTTATGATTTTGAAGTAAGGTGCGATGTATCGCAACAACAAAGCGGACGTAAAGTTCAAGTGAACACTGGTGGAAATTGAATGGTTCTTTATTGGTACGGTTATTGGGTGCGTTTTTGTCCTGCTTTGTTTCAGATTCTCCTACTGTTTCTGTTTACATTAAGTATACCCGTTCATATCAATGCAGCGAGCGCTGACAGTTTTAAAACCAATGAATACTGGAACAGCACAGGGTTGAATTTTATTCATGCTGCCGATGCA